>OBLI01001543.1_pt1 | contig 22132 bp, 16 predicted proteins | sample 1519701 | NCBI WGS metagenome assembly OBLI01 (sample SAMEA3663005, study PRJEB22513) | pig gut metagenome | biome: pig gut; feature: pig-associated habitat; material: faeces | place: France | collected 2012
TTTGGTGAGCAGGAACAAATCACCGCGCTCCAAATTTTGCAAGGGCTCGCGCAGGGTGCCGCGCGGCAGCACGCAGCCGTTACCGAACATATTCAATGTATCGACTAATACTACATCCAGATCGCGCTCCAGCTGCCAATGCTGGTAGCCATCGTCCATGATGATGACCTCGGCATTCATTTTTTCTACAGCGTAACGGCCGGTTACGGCACGGTTTTTGCCGATGATAACGGGGATGCCGGGCAATGTTTTCGCCATCAGATAAGCCTCGTCACCGGCTTCATAGGCAGTCATGAAAATCTTATTGCCATCCGAAACAACGCCCAGCTCCTTGCCCCAATGGGAGCGATAGCCACGGTTGAGGATAACTACGCGATAGCCCATGGCTTTGATAATCGCAGCCATCTTTTGCGCAGTGGGGGTTTTGCCGGTGCCGCCAACGGTGATATTACCAATGGAAATTACGCAGCAATCCAGCTTCTCTTTTTTCAAAAGACCGGATTCATACATATTGAGCTTGCAGCACACGCCAAACTTGTACAGATAGCTCATACCGCGCAAAAGGGCAAGCAACAGCCAGCCCATGAAGGGAGTATCGGGGCCATAGGCAATGCGATAAATGTATTGGATAACAGCGTCACCATGGCGCAAGCGTCCGCCACCTTCGTCGGTAAGGTTGCGGGTGTTGATGGGATAAACAGAATATTCCTTGGCCGGAACAGCTGTTAAGTCCAACAATTCCTTGAGATAATGAATGCTGCGCACATCGGCACCGCGATTTTCTTTGATAACCTGTAGGGAAGCAGCGCCCATTTGCTCACGACGCTCGTCATTCTTGATAATATCCAGCATTTCGCTGGTGAGCTCGCTTTGGTTAGCGACCATTTTGCAAGCCTTAACCTTACTTAATAACGCATAGGAATCCTTAAAGTTTTGCATGCTGGGGCCTACCAAAATAGGCTTGGCATGAGCCGCGGGCTCCAGCACGTTGTGACCGCCGGTGCCGCTAAAGGAGCCACCCACATAGACAACGTCGCCCACAGCGTAGATGCGTCCCAATTCACCAATAGTATCGATAATGAGCAGGGGGTACTCCTTGCGCTCGCCCTCGAGCTCCTTCATCTTGGAGCGATAGCCTGTTTCGTAGCCATAATGACTGGCCAGCTTGGCAATTTCTTCAGAGCGTGCAGTTTTACGCGGGGCAATGATCAAACGGGCATGGGGATACTTTTCCCGCACAGCCTTAAAGGATTCCAGCAAAATTTTTTCTTCGCCAGGATGGGTGGAGCTAGCCACAATAATGGGATAATGGTCCTTCAAGCCCAGCTCAAAGCGATATTTAGCTAAATCCTCAGCCGTAACCTCGGCATAGGTTTGGTCAAATTTGGTGTTACCAGTAACAAAAATCTTCTGTCTATCGGCACCTAAATGGGCAATATAATCGGCATCGATGCTGGACTGCATACAAAAACGAGTCACAGTGTTCAGCATATCATCCCAAATGCCATACAGATAGCGATAATTTTTAACGGATTTTTCGGAGATACGACCATTAACCATCATTACAGGGATATGACGTTCTCGAATGGCACGCAAAAAGTTGGGCCACAGCTCGGTTTCTACGGGCATAAATACGCCCGGATGAATGCGCTTTACTAAGGATTCGGCCACGAAGGGCAAATCCAGCGGGAAATAAATAATGGCATCGGCTTCGGGAATAATTTGCTTCGCCATATTGTAGCCGCCTACGGTGAAGGCGCTGACCAGCACGGGGCGCTCGGGCATGGCCTTACGAATTTGCTTGACCAGGGGGCTGGTTGCCACAATTTCGCCCACGGAAGCACCATGAATCCAAATGCAGTCCTTGCGCATAACCTTGGCAATTTCTGCATCATCTATTTTGCCAAACACCTGCTGCTTAAAACGCAGAGCAAAGCCCTTTTCGGTAAATAATCGATAGGTGTAATAGGGCAGTACAAAGACCAAAAGCACTATTAAGATAAGGATATTATACAGTATATACATGGATTAACCTCTTTTCGCCTTAATTAGTCTCTTTGCTGCGATACTGGATTTTATAGAGATGGGCATATAGGCCATCCTTAGCCATAAGCTCCTCGTGCGTACCCATTTCGGCTAGGGTACCCTTTTCTAAAACCATGATCTTATCAGCATTCTTTATAGTAGAAAGACGATGGGCGATAACAAAGGAGGTGCGGCCAATCATGAGCCGGTCCAGAGCCTCTTGCACTACGCGCTCGCTTTCCGTATCCAAAGCGGAGGTTGCCTCATCCAAAATGAGGATTTGCGGATTTTTGAGTATTGCCCGGGCAATAGAAATACGTTGGCGTTGACCGCCGGAAATATTCACGCCGCGGTCTCCCAGCATCGTTTGATAGCCCTTGGGCAGGTCCATAATAAAATTGTGGGCATTAGCAGCCTTAGCCGCAGCCTCAACCTCCTCTTGAGTCGCATCTAAACGACCATAGAGGATGTTGTCATAGACGCTGCCATTAAATAGCACCGTTTCCTGGGGCACAATGCCTACCTGCTCACGCAGGGAGTCCAAGGTGACATGGCGGATGTCGTGGCCATCGATTGTAATGCTGCCATCGGTTACATCGTAGAAGCGCGGCAATAGGCTGGCCACGGTGGATTTACCAGCACCGGAGGGGCCCACAAAGGCGATCATTTCGCCGGGCTTAACGCTAAAGCTTACATTATTAAGCACCTGTTCACCGGGGTTGTAGCTAAAGGAAACATTATTAAAGCTTACCTGACCCTTGACAGTGGGCAATACTTGCGCTTCGGGCAAATTCTTGATGGACTCGGGCAAATCGAGCACATCAAAAACACGCTGAGCTGCTGCCATAGCTCTTTGGATATTACCAATAACACGGCTCAAACGCTTAATAGGGTTAGAAATATTTACGGCATAGGTCAAGAATGCTACCAAGCTACCAGCTGTAATGGTGCCATCGATAACGCTGTTGCCGCCGTACCACAGGATGATGGTTACGCCCACTGCCGCCACGAACTCAATGGTAGGGGTTAGTGTTGCCGAAAGCTGGGCATACTTCATGTTGGCACGGAAGTTGTTCATATTTTCTTTATCAAAACGATTAATTTCGTATTCTTCGCGTACAAAGGATTTAATAACGCGGGCCGAGGAAACGGTTTCCTGCAGTACGGAGGTGATATCGGCGGTCGCTTCTTGAATGCGACTACCGGATTTACGAATGCGCTTGCCAAATTGGTCAATAAAGAGCAGTACCACGGGGAAGGTGCTGAACGTTACCAAAAACAAACGCCAATCCAGATAAATCATCATCACAATGGAAGCAATGAGGATTACACTTTCGGTTACCATTTCCACTACGTTTTCAACCATGGCCGATTGCAAAGCGTTAACGTCATTGGTTACATAGCTCATAATGGTGCCCGTTTTATTCTTATCGTAAAAATCTAGACTCAAGCGCTGCAGCTTTTCGAACACAGCCTTGCGAATATCGATAATCACACGTTGGCCCACATAGTTCATCAAATAGCTTTGACCATAGAAGGCGATGCCACGGATGATGAAGACTACGATAATGCTGATTACAATGTAATTGAGCATTTCGGTATTCTTTTCCTTGAGCACCTGGTCCACCATATCCTTGATAATCCAAGGCAGATAGGCAGTACCGCCAGCGGCGATAGCGGTGCAGATGGCTGCGCACAGGCCCCGGAAGAGATAGGGCTTAACATATTTTAACGCACGAAAGTATAAATTCATTTTTTCTCCTCAGCTATTCTTAGAATTAGTTGGGCAACTCTCTTTACGGCTCCTGGTTCACCTAGGCGCGCTTTCATGAAGGCTAAATCAGCCTCCAATTGCGGGCGACGCTCCGGTGCTAAGAGCTCCACGGCCGTATTGGCTACATTGTCGGGAGTAAAATTCTCCTGCAGCAGCTCGGGCAGGATTTGACGACCGGCTACAATATTAGGCAAACCAATGTTAGGAATATTAATCACCCTGCGGGCGATAAATGCATTCAAGGCAGAGGTACGATACACAATGATACTGGGCAGACCGCACAAGGCCGCCTCCAGCGTTACCGTGCCACTGGTAGCCAAAGCTAAATCGGCTACGCTAAACAAATCATAATTATGACCTTCGGTAATTTTAATATCCAGTCCCGAAGCTTTAATTTTGCTTTGCAAAAGCTCTAAGGGAATGGTGCCAGCCCTGGGCATAGCAAACTGCACCTCGGGGAGCTGCTTTTTAAGCAGCTTGGCACCTGCGAGCAGGTTGGGCAGCATTTTTTCGATTTCCATCAAGCGGCTGCCCGGCATTAACAGCACCAAGGGATGCCCCGGCTGCTTGCCCACCCAAGCTTCAGCTTCAGTCCGTTCCCAAGCAGGCTTTACAATATCAAGCAGAGGATGACCAACAAATTCTACCGGCGCACCGGCCTCTTTATATACATCATATTCAAAGGGGAAGATACATGCGACCTTATCCACGATTTTGGCGACATTTTTGGCGCGGCCCTTATTCCAAGCCCAAGCGGAGGGAGCGATGTAGGATACTACGGGAATGCCCTTATCGTGCGCTACCTTAGCCAGCTTCATATTAAAGCCGGGATAATCAACCACAACTAAACAATCAGGCTGACGCTCGTCCATCACGCGGGCAAAATCACTGCGCAGCTTGAACAAATCGGGTAGCTTTTTGATGACCTCCACAAAGCCCATCACGCCATGGTCCTTGATATCAAAAAGCACCTCGCCACCGGCAGCACGCAAAGCATCACCGCCCATGCCAAAAACCTCTACTGAGCTATCTATTTGTTTTAAAGCAGCCGTTACTGCCGCTGCATGGATATCCCCGGAGGCTTCTCCGGCAGAAATGAGAATTTTAGCCATAATATCTCCTCAACAAAGCTTATACTACTTCACAGTATATTATAACACAAAAAGCGGCTGACATAAGCTATCAGCCGCTAAGAATTGCGAATTTTTTTCAATATTTTATTTAACAAGGATGGTTATATTGTTTTTATCCGCCAGTTCAATGACTTTTTCGCGCTCAGCAATCAAAGTATTGCCCGCTTCAATAACAATTCCGGTTGCTCCGGCATAAATCATGGACTCCAGCGTCTTAGTACCAAAGCCCGGAATATCAAAGCGTTGGTCCTGGGAAGGCTTGGCTGCTTTAGCAACAATCACGCCACCCTTACCCAAGTAGCCACCCCGCAGAATGCAGGCATCGGTGCCTTCGATAGCCTCCACCGCCATCACAGCACGATTTTTGACGACCACAGTTTGGCCAATGTCGAGCCCACCAATGGCCTTGGCCATTTCAAAGCCAAACTCCATATCAGCCAACTCAGCCTCGGTGGGCTGGCGCTTGGTGAGAACGCCCGGTGCAGGCAGCAACGGCTTAATGAGGAGGGTTTGGTCCATAACCTCGATGCCCTCGCTCTCCAGCTCCTTCACAATGGCGTTCATAATAGTATCGTCCTTGCGGTCGGGCACACTGGCGAGAATTTTTATGGCACGCAAATCAGGCACGATCGCTCCCGCCTTATAAAGCACTTCCTTCGTAACCTTGCCAATCATTGTGACCTTGGTAACCTTGTGCTTTTTTAAGGTGGAAATAATCTTGCCTATTTTGCCTATATTGATATCGTAATAATAGTCCACACTGGGCTCCAGATCCTCGTCAATGCCGGGAACCACACCCACTGCAACAACCTGATAGCCCAAGCTCTTAGCAGAGCGGGCTACCTCCACCGGCAAATGACCAATGCCGGATAATACGCCTAATATTTCCATTTAGCTTGCCTCACAAAAATTATTTGCGGGTGCGAATAATGCCACGCTCCACATTGCGCAGGAAACGCAGGAGATGCTCTACCGGCTCGCAGCTTTCCAAGTCGGACTCCATGGTTGCAATAGCCTCTTGCAGTGGCAGGCCGCTACGATAAAGAATGCGGAAGGCCTTCTTTAGCTCGCTGCGATGCTCGGGCGGCATGCCAGCACGGGACAGGCCCACACTGTTCAGACCGGAAACAAAGGCCGGGTCGCCTGCAACAATCATGAACGGAGGAATATCCTGGCTTACGCGAGCCATACCGCCCACCATAACATTGCGACCGATTTTGCAGAACTGATGCACTGCAGAAAGACCACCGATAACGGCGCGGTCTTCCACAATAACATGGCCTGCCAAGGTAGCAACATTGGACATAATTACGTTGTTACCAACGATGCAGTTATGCGCCACATGGGTATAAGCCATCATCAGAATGTTATTGCCGATGCGGGTTTCATTGCCCTCGCCGCAAGCACGGTTAACAGTAACGCACTCGCGGAAGGTGCCACCATCGCCAATAATGGTAGTGGTCTTTTCGCCGACGAACTTCAAATCCTGGGGCACAGCACCAATGGAGCAGCCAGGGAAGAAGCGGTTATTCTTACCAATAGTTGTATATTTATGAATAGTTACATGAGCACCAATAATACAGCCGTCACCAATTACAGTATCCTCATCAATTACAGCATAAGGACCAACAGTAACGTTCTTACCAAGAACTGCGGACGGATGAATAATGGCGGTTTCATGAATACCACTCTCGGGCATTATCACAGAACTCATTATTTTCACTCCCCACAAAATTTAATCAAACAATTAAACTTGAATATAATACTATAGTCATCCCCGTACAGCTTTTTTCGCAAGCTAAATAAGCCGATTCTGCTTAATTTAATCTGAATATATTAAATTAGCTCGCTTTTACTGCGTATTTCTGCTTATTTGAAAAAATTTGTTATTCCTTGGGATCCATAATCGCAAAGGTGCAGTCGCATTCGCAGGCTACCTTGCCATCAACCTTACCCTCGCAGTGAATAATACCCATGTTGCCACGCATAATCTTGGTAACCTCGGCAGTGGTAACCACTTGGTCGCCAGGCACAACCTGCTTGCGGAAGCGCACGTTATCAATTTTAGCAAACACAGCAATCTTGCCGCGGTTTTCTTCGGGGTACAGCATAGCAACGCCGCCAACCTGAGCCATAGCTTCAATCAGCAGCACGCCCGGCATGATGGGCTCGTTGGGAAAATGGCCCAAGAATTGCACTTCATTAGCGGTGATATTTTTAATGCCAACCGCACGCTTCATCGGCTCAATTTCTAAAATGCGGTCCACCAGCAGCATAGGATAGCGATGGGGCAGAATCTTTTTGATTTCGTTAATATCTAATACGGTCATGATTTAGTCCTCCTTTGTTCTATAGGCTTGAATCTGTTTTGCAATTTGAGAGTTAAAGGCATGTCCTGTTTTTACAGCGATAACATGGGCCTTAATTGGACCGAGCAAAAATAAATCGCCAATTACGTCGAGAATCTTGTGGCGAATTAATTCGTTTTCAAAGCGAGGCTGGGATAAAATTTTTTCCTCGTCAAAAACAACCACGTTTTCCAACGAGCCACCCAAGCCCAACCCCATTTTGCGCAGCATCTCCAGCTCATAGGTGAAGGCCACGGTGCGAGCGGGCATAATTTCTTTTTTAAAGCTTTCCTTATCCAAAAGCACATCAAAATACTGGGTACCCAGCATGGGATGGTTGTTGATGGAGGTGAAGGAAATGCGATAACCATCATAGGGTAAAACAGCAATATAGCGGTCGCCATCGTAAACAGAAAAGGCTTTATCCACTGCGTAAACCTTGCGCTCTGCCTCCTGCTCCACTAAGCCTGCTTCCTCTAGCAGCTCGCTGAAAACCTTGGCGCTGCCATCGGTTACAGGGGGCTCGGGAGAGGACATTTCAATGCGAATGTTGTCCACTCCGCTCAGGGAAATAGCTGCCATCAAATGCTCAACAGTGAAGACCTCGGCGCCATTGGCACTTAAGGTAGTCGCTTTGACTGTGGAGCTAACATTTTCAGCAACGGCTTTGATTTCGGGGCAGCCGGGCAAATCGGTACGAATAAAGGTTACACCGGTATTAGCTTCAGCCGGCTTTAAAGTCATCAAAACATCCTTGCCGGAATGCAGGCCGATGCCGGAATAAGACACTTCTTTAGCAATAGTATGCTGAAATTCTTGAATATTTGCGGACATCTTCATCCTCCTTCGACAATTTAATTTTTCTTATGAAACCGCTGACGGCCGTCCTTCCAGCGGTCATGCACCCAGAACCACATTTCTGGATGAGCAGTAATTTCCTGCTCTAAAATATCTACAAGCTGCTTGGTAACCTGATAAAAATCCTGCTTTTTATCCTTTGTTTTAGGAGTGTAGAGCGCAGGATAAATCTTCGCCGTACAGGTCCAATCATCATTATTATGCAAGAAAATAGGTAGAATTGGTGAACCATAGATACGCGACAAGGCCGCCGGCCCCAAGGGAATAACGGAATGCTTGCCAAAAAGCTCAATTTCTACACCATCATCATTGGTATCCTGGTCATATAAAACTCCCAAGAGATTTTTTTCCTTGAGCATACGGCTGATAGCAAGCAGGCCATGCTCGCCGCGATTATAGGTTACCTTTTGGCCCACCATTTGGCGGAACTCGTTGATAGCCTTATCCATATTGGCATTGTTTTGCTTACGAGTGATGGAAAGCATGGGGTAACCATGCAGCGCTACCGTTGCTCCCAAAAGCTCCCAGTTGCCATAGTGGCCCGTGCACATAATCACGCCCTTGCCCTCGGCATAGGCCTTTTCCAAATGCTCGAGGCCCTCCACCTTAACGAGCTGACTAATATTATCCTTATTCAGCAGTGGAAAGCGCAGCACCTCGACCACCATGCGACCAAAGCGGCGGAGACTGTCCTCGGCAATTTGCTTGGCCCGCTCGGGGCTAACACCTAAGCATTCCTGCACATTAGCCTGAGCCATCAAAAGACGCCATTTTTGCACCACCAGCACAGCCACACTGCCCACAAAAGCAGCGAACAGCTTGCGTAGGCACAGGGGAAGGATGCACATTATTTTACTAAAAAAATGGATAGCGTAATAACCTAACACTTAAAACTCCTGTTTTTTATTTTTTCAGGTCTTTGATTTCTTTTTCCAAAACCTTAATCTTCTTCAGCATATCGCCTACCTTGCGCACATAGGCCTCCTGGCGCAGCCATTCCTTCATAGGCATAGCAGGATAGCCACCCATTACAGAATTATCGGGCACATTGTTGGTAATGCCAGCCTTGCCGCCGAATACGCAGTTGTTGCCGATGGTGATGTGACCAACAGTGCCAACCTGGCCGGCAAAGGTTACATTATTACCCACAGTTACGCTGCCGGAGATGCCAACATGCGCAACAACGAGGCAGTTTTCGCCTAAAATATCATTATGTCCCAAATGCACAAGATTATCAATCTTCGTACCCTTGCCCACGATAGTGCTATCCACAGTTGCTCTATCGATACAGGTGTTGCAGCCAATTTCTACATCGTCCTGCAGCACAACGTTGCCGGTTTGCAGCACCTTGCTGTGCTTGCCGTTTTGGGTGATATAGCCAAAGCCATCGCCACCGATTACAGCACCGGATTGCAAAATTACTCTATTGCCCAGCACGCAATCCTCGCGCACAGTGGTATTCGGATACAGGGTACAATTTTGGCCAATCTTCACGCGCTTACCCACATAGGCATGGGGATAGAGCACAGTGCCATCGCCAATTTCAGCATCATCTTCAACTACAGCAAAGGGCTGAATGGCAACATTGCTGCCGATTTTTGCTTTTTTAGACACAAAAGCATAGGGGCTGATCACGCGCTCCACCTCTTCTTGAGGACGGAAAAGCTCTAAAAGGGCTGCGAAGGCAGCACGAGGATTTTCTACCCTAATAACAGGTCTACCATCTAGCTCAGGATCAGCAGGACTTAAAACCATGACACCAGCCTTACTCAAATGGCAATGCTCCACGTGGGGCGGAACTGCAAAGGAAATATCGGTAGGACCGGCCTCGACCAAACCATTAACACCAGTAACCTTCAGCTCTGGATTATCATGCTCCACAGTACCATGTAAAAATTCAGCTAATTCTTGTACACTCTTCTCCATTATAAACCTCCATCAGCTCCCTTGGCTTAGCCAAACTGGCATAGCGCCTTGACTGTACACGAAAAGCGGACGGACTTTACCGCCCGCTCAGGGTGCGCTTATTTCATTTTTTCAATTACTTCCTTAGTTACATCGGTGCCGCCCTGAGGAACAGCCTCCTTAATCATGATGGCACCCAGGCCCTTTTCCTTAGCCACTTGATTCAAAGCAGTATCCAGGCTAGCCTTCAGCTTGTTTTGAGCTTCACTTTGTACCAGCTTAGCCTTAGCAGAATAATCCTCGGCCACCTTGCTAGCCTCTTCACCTTGCTTGCCTGCCATTTCCTTATCCATTTGCTCCTTGAGCTCTTTCATTTTGGTGGTAACTTCTTCTTTAGTAGTCTTAATTACCTGAGCTTCGCTTTCTACTTGTCTCATATCTACTACGCCAAAAGCAGCATTACGGCCGCCGCAACCAAAGGTCAGCATTGCTGCTGCAACCATAAAGCCTGCAATAATTTTTTTCATTTCCAATACCTCGCTTATATTATTCTTTTACTTGTTTTTGCAAGTTTTCGACCACTTTGTTGGTAATATCATCAGCATTGATATTCACCTTGTATTTTTTGAAGATGATGCTATACCTCTTTTCATGAGCCAAGCGTGTGGCCTGACTAGCTATATCAGCATCAATCTTCTTTTGCAGCTGGTCATTTTTTTCTCGCTGCTTGGTAATTTCTTTATCCATAATGGCCAATGCATTGTGCAAAGCCTTAGGAGCTGCGCTGAGAATTTCCTGCTCACGCGCGTCCTTGCCCTGCTGCTTCGCCACAAGATGCTGATGATAAGTAGCTGCGGCCTCAGCCATGCGCTTGTGCATCGCCTCTCTATAGGGAGCAAGCTGGGCTTCCATCAAAGCATTTTTTTCGGCATGCAGCGCCATAATCTGACGGCCGCGCTCCTGCTGCTTCGCCTTCAGCTTGGCCTCCACGGCCTCCCTTTCGCTGTGACGCATCTTTACTGTTTCTAGCAATGTACGCAGGTTAAAAATCTCGAGTGCAAAGCTATCCTCAATAGCTTTAGTTCGCGGTGCCAGCTCTGCATCAACCTTTGCTTCAACTTGCGCAGTAAAATCCAGCAGCTTTTTATTTTCGCGTTCCCGCAGCTCTACCATATGCGTATTAAAGTCGGCCTGCCAATGGCTGCTCTCGCTTAGCTTACGCAAAGCACGCAGTCTATCTAGGCTGCCTAGCTGCGCATGGGCCAACTCCTCCTGAGCCTTGCGCTTTTCCAGCAAATCCTTAAGAAGCTTCTGACCCTGCTCTAGCTTTTTATATTCTGGATGGCTGCTTTCAGCTCGCTGCCAATCAAGCACGGCAAGCTTTTCATGCCCCGGCTCTGAACCAACCGGAGCCTTGCCACAGGCAGCAAAAAGCAATACGCCAGCCACCAGCAGACCCAATTTTCCTATGCTGCCTCTGTCCATGAAAGCCTCCTTTTGCTAAGCAAGCCCTCTTTGTCTTCAAGCATCATCTAGCCTTGAGTCAAAGAAAATTATTTGGCGGATTGCAGGGATTTAGCTACCTCATCAGTAATATCAGCACCACCAAAAACTACTGTGCTTTTTTCGACAACCACAGAAAGACCTTTTTTATCGGCCACCTTTTTGATAGCTGCTTCAATTTTCTTCAGCACCGGATCCATGAGCTCCTTTTGCTTGTTCTGCAAACGCTCCTGGGTTTGGGTGTAGTAACGACGCTTTTCAACATCATTCATAGTTTTAGATTTCTCTTCAAACTCCTTTTGGGCACTTTCGATTTCCTTCTTCATGGCTGCATCCACATCACGAATATCGGGGCATTGTGCTACCAGCATTTGGTAGTTTACTACGCCGATAGCGGATTCGCTGGGCGCAGCAGCAGCACTTTTGCCAAAACCACTTTGGGTCAAGGAAAGTGCAAAGCAGCCCAACATAAAAATAGCCGCTACAAAAAGAGAAACCAATTTGACATTTTTAGGATTACGCAATTGCTGCATCATAATCAAAATCCCTACCTTTTCTTGTTTATGTTATAGACACACATATATAGTTTATTATAACAGCATACAGCCATTCTTTCAAGAATTCTTAAAGATTTCCTATAATACGCATATAGAATTCCTTGCCTCCATACACATATTCAGCACTCAAAAACTCGTGAATACGATAGCGTACACCAAATTCATTGCGGTCTTCGCCCGAAAAATGCTCCGCACGCAGTCGCCATTTAGGGCTTAGGAAATATTCTAGGCGATAATCATTATCACCCATGGGCATGCGACGAGTGTAGCTCCACATGCTCTTGCCCCAATAGCGCGAATAGCCAGCACCAAACTGCCAGTCCACATGATCCAAAATAACCTCGGCCTCACCAAAAATCTCATCCTGGGGCGAAACAAATTTGCCAATATGCGCCTTGCCCGATAAATTATTCTTATCGCGGCCCACATCGCCATAGCCCTCAAACCATAACTTGTATTTATCCGAGTTTATCATAATGCTCACTGCCATATTAGTGGCAGGCTCAAGCTTCACTTCCGGCTGCAAATCGAATTCGCGCACAGCTGGCTCTGCCAAAAGCTTCTGCGTCAGTATTTGCTCTATTTCCCGGCGGTGATGCTTGATGTATTCCACCGGTAAGCCTCGCAGCTTGTCGCATTCCTCCGCATATTTATACTTTAGCTCCATCAGAAGAATATTGGGTATGGCTTCACTGCGCAGCTCGTACTTAATATTGGTCACCAGCTGCCCCACAGGATAAATCACAACCTGCACCAGCGTCCGCTTGCCCTCCTGCAGCACGTCCACCGCTGCTCTAAACTCGGGCAAGGCCTGCTCCACCTCTTGGCGCACCATACGACGCAGCACACCGCCGGCCCAGTCACCAGCGTCCACGCTAGCACCACTGATAGCAGTCTCTAGCTGCTGACGCAACGCAGGCATGCGCTTAGCCAAGATAGCTGCTGCTTCCGGCTCCACGCCAGAAAACTGCAAATCAATCACGGGCTGGCTAATGGTTGCACTCCAGGGCCGTGCCAACAAAGTAATCTGCATTTGTGGTGCAGCCTCCAGCTGTACATCCACTATTTCGTAGCCAGTGAAGACACGATCGCCGATTTCCGCTAGCAAACGCTTGTAATCCGCAGCTGCAGCAGTAACAGCACCAGCATCCTTATCGATAAATAATTGGTTCGCCACCACCTGCATACTACTGCTCATTTTATCGAGCAATACTTTACTTGTGCCACCGCCAGTATCAACAATCTGCACAGCAACACCCTCAATGGGGGCAGAAAAAGCTTGCTGCAATGGCAAGCATGTCATTGCAGCAACAATAAATAACTTATTCAGCTTCATAGCAGCATCTGCTCCTAATTTTTACTGATTAGAACTGACCACCAAAGCTAAAGTGGAACTTGCCACCATCCTCACCATAGCCATAATCCAGTTTTACAGGACCAAGCGGGGAGTTGATTCTCAGGCCTACACCATAGCTATTCTTAATCAGGCCAAAGTCAAAATCATCCTCGTGACGTTTATCCCAAGCATAGCCGTTATCGGTAAACAGTACGCCCTGTACTTTCTTGACAATGGGGAAGCGATATTCCAAGGTTGCCTTCAGCATGCTATTGCCGCGGAACTGGTCGTCCTCATAGCCGCGCAGGGTATCACTGCCGCCCATGGAGAAGCGTTGGGACAGGGGCATATCGCCATCAGCATAGCCGGCACCAAGATTCAGTGCCCAGACACTTTCACCGCCAGCACGGTAGTAGTAGCGCCAATCGGCAGTAAATTTAGTAAAGTCGAAGTCACCGCCTAAGCCGCCAGCCCATTCCACGCTGTAGGCCATGCGCTTGCCCTCATGGGGATCATAAACATTGTCGCGGGAGTCAAAAATACGACCCAGCGTAATAGAACGAGTTACACCAAAGTTTTCTTTACGACGTTCTTCAGCAGTTTTCGGCATCCAGTCTTTGTACTTAGAGCTCGATCCAGTAAATCCAGCATCCTGTGCATAGTCAGGACCAAAGCGATGTTCATAGTATTGCTCATGGTCACCTTCATAACCATCGGCCATACCCTCGTAAATATCATCACGATTTTTCAGGGTGATATAGTTACTAATAAACTCATTATTAGTCTTGCGGCTAAAGGTCAGCTCCTGACCGCGACGCTTTTTATCATAGCGTGCGATTTCGTCGCCGTTAATATCGTAGTCAGCATATTCGTTGGTAATATCATAAAGATTGATGGTAGCTGCAGTTTCCTTGTCATCCAGCCAAGGACGAGTGTAGCTAAAGTCGTAGTTCTTGTTATCCTCGCCGCCAAACTCCCAACGAATATTAATCTTGTCACCAGTACCGCGGAAGTTTTTATCGCCAATGGAAATCATGCCTACGAAGCCATCAGCGTTGCTGTAGCCAGCGCCAATACCAAAGGTGCCGGTGTTCATTTCTACAACGTCGATTTCTACCTCGACAGAGTTAGGCTCACGACCTGGATTCAGCTTTACGTTTACATCTTCAAAATAGCCCAAATTATACACGCGCTGCATGCTGCGACGAGCATCCTTCGCATTGAACGGCTTGCCAGGCTTTAGCTTCATTTCCCGGGTAATAACATAATCCTTGCATTTTTTGTTACCCTTAACCTTAAAGCCTTCTACTAAGCCCTCGTTAACAGTAACCTGCAGGGTGCCGTCCTGCTCCATATGCACATCGGTCACACGCGCCAGAATATAGCCGTTGGAGCGATATTCTTCCTCCAGCTTTTGCACGCATTTATTGATTTGCTTTAAATTAGCAATTTTATCCTTTTCTAAATCAAAGCAGGACTTAACCTTTTTGCCATCAATAACAGTATTGCCATTAACCTTAACATCCTTATAAACAGGATTTTCCAGCACATGGTAAATAACCTGTACGCCCTCAGGCACCAGCTTAAATTCAGGATGCATGTCATAGAACCAGCCCATATCATAAATGGCACTCAAATCCTGGCTCAGGCCCTCTTCAGTAAATTCCATGCCCTGCTTCGTTTTTAAAGCAGCAGCGATTTCCTCCTTAGGGATGGCCACATTGCCCTCGATAATTTGCTTGGTAATCTTTTTACCCAAATAGGGAGCCAGTCTATTTTCTTCCTTTTGCGCCGGAGCAGACTGTGCCACCGGAGCAGCAGCCGCATCAGGGGCCTGTGTGTTTTCAGCATAAACAGGCAAAGCCAACAGCATAGCTGTCAAACCCACTGTTAGAGGCTGCCATAAGGTTCTTTTCATCAATGAAGTCCTCCTTCGCTTTATTTAGAATTACTCAATTCCACGCGAGCTGATTGCACTAGCTTGCGCAAATCAGACTTAGATATAGAAACCTGGGACTGATTTTGCTTTGGTGCAGCTTCAGTCACAGAGTCTTTCGCTTGCTCGGTTGTAACCACTGACCTTGCTTCCTGTGGTTTAGTTACGGGTTGGGGCGTAGCCTCGTCCACAGCAGCCGCACTAGCTGCAGCAGGCACAATAGTAGTACTAGAGCGCTGCTTATAATGGTCTCTAGCAAAACACCAGCCGCCCACTCCTGCTAAAACCAGCAGTACAGCAATGCAGCCAGCCAAAAGCTGTCGATTCCAGCTCCAGGGTACATCCTTTTTCTTGCGCAAATTCTTGAGCTCCGCTTCGGCCAGCATCAAATCCAGCTCTCCACGTATATCCTTATTGTCCAAAAAACTCTGCTCCGCATTATCCAAGCTGCTTTTTACATTACGGATGCGGCGAAACAAAGAGTTGCCTGGCTGCGCCATGGAAATACCTCCTTCTGCTCAAATACAAACTAACCTAATATAATAATTAGAGTCATTATTCTTTGCAGATTTTCTCGGTCCATTATTCCACTTTAGCGCTATTTTTATTATTATTTCTTCTATTTACGGCCATTTGCTAGCCGATAATACTAAAGACAAAAATTTTAATCCTTATTGAAGTCGTGCATAAACCTGGACAACATGCCACGAATGCGTCGCACACCCTGCTTTTGCAAACGATACACATGCCCCAAGCTTACATCGATAGCATCGGCCACTGCCTGAGCCGGTCTATCCTCCAAATACATTCCCTGCAGCACCTGCTGCTCCTTGGCTGGCAGGCGATCCATGGCCTGTGCCACCTTCTCCTGCAGTAGCTTACGCTCTGTCAGCTCGATTGGCGTGGCCAGCTCCGAGGGCAGTGCATCGCTCAGGGTAAAGCCCTGACTTATTTCACTATCAAGGTAAAGTAAGCCCTTGCGGTCACTGTGGCGCAAATAATCCACCATACTGCCCTTAATACGAAAGGAAGCAAACAGGCTGAAGGCTACCTGACGCGTATAATCATAGCTTTCGGCTGCTTCTAAAAGTCCCACCATGCCTTCTTGAATAAGCTCCATGGTTTCGGCCTCGCCCAGCTTAAAGCTGGCGGCGATTTTAAAAACCAAGGGCTGATAGCTCGTCATAAGCTTTTGATGAGCAGCTAAATCGCCCTTAGCGGCCTGCTCCCACAGCCTATGCTCCTCCTCCGGCTCTAGGAGCGGAGTTTTGCGCAGCTCTTCCAAATAGCTTTGCAGCATGCTTGCACCTCCCTTCTAAAAATTGCTCTTTAAACTACACTTAAAACTGTACTTTAAAATGTTATCTTGTATTCCAGGCCATACCAGTTCTCGGTTTTATCATCCATATCATAGCTTCTGGAATAAGTAATATTCATGTGCCTACTTATATCGTACTGCCCAAAAATGCTCCTGTCAAGGGCATCAAAGCTAGTCGTATAGCCAAACATGAAATTATTGTTCAAATATTTGCTTACTAAAACATTATACTGATTACGTTCATCATTAGTCAAGTCCTGACTGCGGTCCTTAGTGCTTTCAAAGCCAATGCCGGAGCGCACCTTGCCTGTGTAAATGCGGAATTGGTCCAGGCCAAGTGTCTGCTTAATCCAAGTTTCTACATCGCCCAAAACCGTCATCTGCAAGCCCACCGTCATCAGATTATTCATGTCCTCACTGGTAACCTCGTTACTGCCAGCCGTATCACGCTGCAGTGTCAGCATCCGCACAATCGTGTTGCGCTCTAGCGGCGGGTCACTGGCTAGCTGCAGGTCCATTTTTTCGACTGGACCATTAATCTTCATGTAAATGCGATAGCGGCTAAAGCGAGCCGTGCTTTCCAAGTTTACATTGGGCAGGAAGGTACCGGGCTCAACCCACACTAAGCCTGCCTTGAGCAGCTTAAAATCGGTACGCAAATAGGAAATACTGCCATTATCGGCCTTAATACTGCCATCAATAATCGGGAAGAGCGTGCTACCCTTCACGTGAACGCCACCATTGAGCCAAATATCATAGAGATAGCTATTGTATAAGTGTATTTTTTTGCCTAGCTCCACTTGTACATCAAGGCCAAAATTGCTCTCTCCCTCGCCTAGCTCGGGAATAGTTGGCATATTTACCAGCACATCCTCCAGCTTCAGCTGGCCCTTAATCAGGGGGCGATACTCAACTGGCGGGGGCACGTTACCATTACTCTTTCTGCGGTCACGATACCTTTGCGGCACAATCTCGATCTCGCTATTAATGCGACCAGTAAAGATTTGCGAAGCCAGCTCCACATTATCGGCTTTAACATGCAGCTTATAGGCATCCTTGGCCGTGGTTTGCAGCGCATAGCTGCCCTCTGCAGCCAGCATGCCCTTGCCCAGTTTCGTAGAAAGGTTACGCAAAAGCACAGTATTGCCTTGGAAATCCACATCCAAATTAATGGCCTCCAGCGCTGTATCCAGGTCCTTAAGTTTAACTGCACCATCTTCTATCTTCAACGAACCATACAGCAGTGGCTCTTCAATGGTGCCAGCTAAACGCACCTGGCCCTTAGTATCGCCAACACCCCATTCCACCATTTTGCTGAGAGCAGGCAAAATGCCTAAACGAGCCTCGTTTAAATCCATCAGGATATTCATTTGGGCACGAGGATTCCGTCTTTGCTCCTTGGAGCGGAACACATCTAAGGGAATATCACCAGCAGCCTTAACGGCATATACATCCTTTGTAGCCACTAAATAATCCAGCTTAATGGTATCATCCTTAAGCGACAGCTCCGCATCCAGCTTATCCATGCCTACTCCAGCTACAGAGCCATTGGTAATTTCCAAATAACCCTTGCCCGTAGGCTTGTCCACTGTACCAGCTAGCTGCACATTAAGATCCATCTCACCCTTAATCTCCGGAGGGTCTTTCATCACTGCGGTCACAATGGCTGGATTTGCCTTCAGGGCCTGCATGCTTAAATTAAAGCCCTGCCCCTTGAGCTCAATTTGCCCATCCACTGTAATAAGGCCATGGTCCGTAACATTCTCCTGCTCCTGGAGCTTCACTTCATCCAAGGTCAACAAGGTTTTTTTCACGCTGCCCTTTAAGAGCATATGAGCATAATTCAAATCATGAATTTTTACATCATCCGCTTGCACAGAAATATTCAAGCCACTGCCCTTGCCTTGGGGACAAAAATCTAACAGGCCCTGCATTTGGCCATTGATATCGTAATCCAGCCGCGCCATGCGCAATAGTCCACCAATATCGCCCCACAGCATTTGTACCTTTCCCTGCATAAACCTTTCCTGCAGATTTAAGTTAACATCCGCTGTATAAAGGCCATAGTTACTAGGATCATCACGATAGGGCTGCTTAAAGGATACCCTAAACATATTATAGGGCAAGCCCTTGCCATCCACAGTACCCGATAGCTCCGTTAAAGCCTCACCATTAATCAGTATCTTCTCACTATCTACATCACCGCGGAAGGTAGGAGCTGTGAGCCTACCACCCACGTGACCCTTAGCGTTGATTTTTCCGCCCAAATCGATGGTTTCATCCTTGATGGGCAAATGTGCTAAATCAACGTCCTTAGCCACCATATCAAAGTTCAGCAGCCCCTCCTTCGTCATCGTTCCGTCGAGCCTGATATCGGCATAAAAGGCTTTGATTAAGAAGCTCTCCAAGGCCAAGGAGCCCTTGTCGTAACGATAACGACCATCAACACTATTATAAAGCTGCTCCATCGCACTGCCATCCGAGGCATGCACTTCGCCATAAATTGAAGGCTGACTTAGCGTGCCCTGCACCTGCATAATATTATCCAGATTACCGGTAGCGGGCACCTCCTCTTTGCCTAAAAGCAGCCGCATGATAGGCTCTATACGCACTCCATAGGTTTCCAAGGAAAGATCCACATAGGGCTCCTCGCCCTGCAAATCCACACTACCGCTCACAATATGATGCCCCTGCTCCATATTGGCACGGAAGTTTTTAATAGTTAAAAGATTATTTTTAAGGCTAACAAAGCCATGGGCCTCCTTGATTTTTTGCTCCATAAACTCAGCCTGACTTAATTGGACAACGCCTGCAAACTCTGGCGCAGTAAGCTTACCGCCAATGGCAAAGCCCGTGGAGCACAGGCCGCTACCCTCCTTGCCAGCAGCTGCCAGCACGGGGTTAATTGGAAAGTCTGCCATGCGACCTTTAAGCTTCAGCTCGCCCTCGGGATTAATGCTGCCACTTGCTAAAAGCACACCCTTCTGCCCAGCAAAGGCACTAAAATGGTCTATTACAAGCCCCTGCTCATTCATAACACCATCTAGGCTCATGCGGTTGATTTTTAGTCCGCGCCACTCAAGCTCCATGGCTTCAGTAGCAGCATGCAGCTGCAGCTTATCCTCTAAGACCTTGGCCAGCAGGGCTAGCTTAGCATTAATATGCACATCATCCTTCGGTCTATCCGGTGTCACATGGGTTACATCCTTCAGCTCCAGGTCACCAGTGAGCACCTTTTCCTCAAGGCTATAGGTAGCATTACCTTTAATAGCGCCACCGCCATAGGCAGCAGTTAAATCTGCCAGCACAACCTCCTTTTTATCGGCAGTAAATGGCAGGCGCAGCTTTTCTAGCTTGTAGCCAGCATAGGTCAGAGCTTCAGCAGTAAGCACGCCTTTGCCACTGGGAGCAGCAGTATCGCGCAAATCAGCTTCAGCCTCGAGTGTTAATTTTTGCCCATCCACCACAGCCTGCAAGGAGCTAATATTAAGATAATTGTCATGAGCGAGCACCTGTCCATCCAGCTTCAGCGTGTGCTTAGCATCGCCTTGCACGAAGCAGCCTGCCAGCCCTGCCAAATTAACCTGACCAGAATAGCGCTGCTTGCCCTTTTCGTTTACATAAATTAGTGCCAGCTTGCTTAAGCCGCCCTGCAGCTCTTCGATGTGGGCATAATGCTTGGCCAAAACAGCATAGGGAGCCAAATCAAGCTTGTCACTCTTCAGCTCGATGCGCCCCTCACCCTTAGTCGTTACTAAGCCGCCCACAGACACTGTATCTACGCCGCTCCCCACGCGCAGTTCCAAAGCAAATTTGGGGTTGCCACCGCCATTAACCGTGCCAGATACGGGGATATCCCACTGCCCCTGGGGCATTTGCAGATGTAAAATACCACTGGAAATTTCTAATAAGCCATAAAACGGTGTTTCATCCGAATCCGAGGGCTTGAGCAGCTTAGCTAAATTCCACTGCTCCTGTTCATCCATGCTTAAATAAACCTGGGGACGTACCAGCTCCACCCGGCTTACCGCTCTGCTTCCCTTGTCCAAGGCCAGCCACGGACGTAAATGGACAATAAGGCGAGGAATCTCCACAACCTTTGCGCCCTTGCTATCCTTAACCTCCAGCTTGCCTACTTCTACATTCAAGCCACCATTCCAGGTTAAATCGCCTAAGCTTACGCTGCCATTAATAAAGCTCGAGGCAATGCGCTCGGCCTGCGGCAGGGATTGGCGAATATATTTGGGCATTACTGTATGTACTAAGAAGATGTAGCCTGCGCTCAACAGCACTATTAAAAAAGCTATAAAAGAAAAATATTTTTTCATAAACGTCACCATTAATAATTGTAGCAGACTTTCGTGACAAAAGTATGACCACCAAGCCTGTTTTAAGTAAAATAAAACACTTCGACTTTTATTACTTCGACATAAGCCCTAATCTTCCTGTTTGCACACAAAAAAATAACGCCCGCGGCCGTAGCCACGAGCGTTTTGGTCATGGTTTTTTAAGAAAGCATATGCTATCTTATTTGGTTTCCTTGCTGTTGACAGCTTTTTCTGCTTCGGCAACCTTCGGCTCCACTACTACCTTAGTGGGGAACTGCATGGGCACGCCGATAGCGGTCTCCAGATTGGTCTTGCAGGTATTGTAATCGTACATAGCCTGCAGATAGTTGGTCTTAGCATCGGTCAATGCAACCTGAGCGTCCAGCACATCGGTGTTGGTGCCAACGCCGTTCATATAGCGCAGCTGAGCGATGCGATAATCTTCCTCTGCTTGGGACACAGCCAGCTTAGTGGTGTCAATGCGTTTTTCTGCCTCGCGCAGATTTAAATAGTTGGAGCGTACGTCAAGGTTAACTAAATTCACAGTGTCGCGATAGCTTTCATGAGCTTTAGCCAAATCAGCCTCGGCGCCATGAATCTTGGAAGTAGTTACACCGCTGTCGAAAATGTTTAAGCCAACGCTTACACCAACATACCAGTTGCCATTTTCATCACCGGGCCAATTGCTATCATTCCAATTTTGACTAGCAGTTGCAGCTACCTGGGGCATATGACCGGAAATAGCCACACGCAGAGCACCCTTAGCAGCCTCAACCTGTTGCTTAGCCTGCTCCAATTCGGGGCGATGCTTAGCAGCATAATCAAGGCAATACTGCATATCGTTATCATAGGGAGTGTAAACCAGAATATTATCCAGCTTCAGCTGGGTATCCATGGGCAAGCCCACGATTTTATTCAAATTTGCTTCCGCAATCTGGTAAGCATTTTCTGCCTTAATCAAGCTTTGCTTAGCATTGGCCAATTCAACCTGGCTACGCAGCACGTCCACCTTAGCCACAACGCCGACCTCATATTGAGCCTCTACATTTTTCAGATGGTCAGCTAGACGGTCTACAGATTCGCGACCCAGCTTTTGCAGATTATCAGCTTG
>OBLI01001544.1_pt1 | contig 22127 bp, 13 predicted proteins | sample 1519701 | NCBI WGS metagenome assembly OBLI01 (sample SAMEA3663005, study PRJEB22513) | pig gut metagenome | biome: pig gut; feature: pig-associated habitat; material: faeces | place: France | collected 2012
CCCTTCAGGGCGCACTTCATCGCTTCATCATACCCAGGGCGATGCCCTGGGCTATGTGCTCGTTGCCCCTTCGGGGCGTGCCTTGAACGCTTGTGCTTATTCTCTGATTCAACTTACGAAACTTGAAATAGTTATTCTTAGGGTACAAGAACAGTTTTTCTTAGGGTACAAGAATAGTTATTCTTAGGGTACAAGAACAGTTATTCTTGTGGTACAAGAACAGTTATTCTTGTGGTGCAAGAACAGTTATTCTTGTGATGCAAGAACAGTTATTCTTGTGATGTAAGAACAGTTATTCTTGTGATGTAAGAACAACTGTTATTAGACCCCTATTTTAATCTTGGACACTTTTGGACACTTTTGGACATTCTTGGACACTCTTGGACACTTGTGCCTTTGCGTTGTTCGTATCTTCGCAGTGTGAAAAGTGGGGAGTATAATATGTTTAGGAGGTGAAATTTAAATGCGAAATATTTAGGGAAGTAAAATCGGGAATGAGCGGTAAACGGGACTCGAACCCGCGACCCTCGGCTTGGGAAGCCAATGCTCTACCAACTGAGCTATTACCGCAAAGAAACAATCCACAGTGCTTCTTTTGAAACAATGATAAGAAACACAAGATACGAGCCGATAGCGGGACTCGAACCCGCGACCCACGCATTACGAATGCGTTGCTCTACCAACTGAGCCATATCGGCATCACGCGCTTTTTTATCTGCATTCGTAGACACAGGAGATGATCTTGCACAGACATGGACAGACATCCTCTGTTATGCCTTTTAATACTCCTATGCGCTTATGCGACTGCAAAGGTAATACTTTTATTTGGAAACTGCAAATTTTTTTTGCCCTTTTACCATTCCTATGTGATGGTAACTAAATATACCAGTAGGTAGCCTCATTCTGACCATGGTCAATAGAGTTTCTCTTTGAGGTAATGGCCCGTGATGCTATCCTTGCAACCGCTTACTTGCTCTGGGGTGCCAGCAATGATCAGACGACCGCCGCAGTCGCCACCATCTGGCCCGAGGTCAATGACATGGTCACCGCATTTTATGATATCCATATTATGCTCTATCACCACAATGGTATGGCCACGGCGTATGAGAGCATCAAAGGAGGTGAGCAGTTTCTGGATGTCGTGGAAGTGGAGCCCCGTGGTTGGCTCGTCGAAGATGAACATGGTGGGAGCTTGCTTCTCCTGACCGATGAAGTAGGCCAGTTTTACACGTTGGTTCTCGCCTCCCGAGAGGGTAGAGGAGTTTTGTCCGAGCTGTATATAACCCAATCCCACGTCTTGCAGAGGTTGCAGTCGTTTCACGATCTGTGGCTGGTTGTGTTGGGTAAAGAACAGAATGGCATCGTCGATGGTCATGCGCAGAATGTCGTCTATATTCTTTCCTTCAAATCTTACATCAAGGATGTCTGACTTGAACCTGTGACCATGGCAACATTCGCATTCGAGCGTTATGTCGGCCATAAACTGCATCTCTACGGTTATCACACCGGCACCCTTGCACTCTTCGCATCGTCCTCCGTCGGCATTGAAGGAGAAGAACTGGGCTGTGTAGCCCATCTGCTGCGCCAGAGGCTGCTTGGCAAAGAGGTCTCTGATGGCATCGTAGGCCTTGACGTATGTGGCAGGGTTTGAGCGTGTGCTCTTGCCGATGGGGTTTTGGTCTACAAACTCGATATGCTCAATCATGCGCAGGTCGCCCTCTATGCCCAAGTGCTCGCCCGGAGCATCGCAGGCCTCGCCCAGAAGACGTTTGACGGCAGGATAGAGGATGCCCTTGATGAGCGACGACTTGCCGCTGCCACTCACGCCTGTTATTACGGTCATAACATTTAGTGGAATGGTCACGTCAATGCCTTTGAGGTTGTTCATGCGTGCACCTTTGATCAGCAGCGAGTGGTTCCATTTGCGTCTACTCTGTGGCACCGGTATCACTTCGTCGCCCGTGAGATATCTCAGGGTGTGGCTACGGGGGTTGGCATGCATGGTTGTCTCGTTTATGTGGGCGGCATTGCCGTGAAACACAATCTCTCCTCCGAGCGACCCCGCATCTGGTCCCACGTCGATGAGATAGTCGGCAGAGCGGATGATATCCTCATCGTGCTCTACCACCACTACAGTGTTTCCAATCTCCTTGAGATGGTTAAGCACGGCGATGAGTCGTTCGGTGTCGCGGCTATGCATGCCAATGCTCGGTTCGTCGAGAATGTATAGTGATCCCACGAGGCTCGAGCCAAGTGATGTGGTAAGGTTTATCCTCTGGCTTTCTCCACCGCTGAGACTGTTGGACGTGCGGTTGAGGGTGAGGTATCCCAATCCTACATCGATCATAAACTGCAGTCTGCTCTTTATCTCAACCAGCAGACGTTGGGCCACTTGGGCATCGTGGTCGTTGAGTAGCAGTTGGTCAAACCACTCCTTGAGTCTCGCTATAGGCATCTCCACGATGTCTGTTATGCTACGTCCGCCTATCTTCACATATTCGGCATTAGGCTTGAGACGTGTGCCCCTGCAATCAGGGCATGTGGTTTTGCCGCGATATCTGCTTAGCATCACACGATACTGAATCTTGTATTGGTTTTCGCGCAACATATCGAAAAATGCGTCTATGCACACTTTCTCACTCTGGTGGCTGTCGGAGGGCAGACCATGCCATAGCCATTGCTTATGCTGGCGCGACAGTTCCATGTATGGCTGAAAGATAGGAAAATTGTCTGCTGCTGCTCGTCGGCAGAACTCCTCTTTCCATTGTTTCATCTTTTCTCCGTGCCAGCACACCACGCAACCATCATACACGCTCAATGTGGTGTTTGGTATGACGAGATGCTCATCTATGCCGATTATGCTGCCGAAGCCCTGGCATGTGGGGCATGCACCCATGGGGGAATTGAATGCAAACATATTGTCGGAGGGCAGTTCGAAGGTTATTCCGTCTGCCTCAAAGCGTGTGGAGAAATCATAGGAGATGAGCGATGGCAGCAGTATGAGTCTCAGTTGCCCTTGTCCCTCATAGAAAGCTGTTTCGGCAGAATCGGAGATGCGTGAGATGCTGTCGGCAGAGAAGTCTACAGCCATGCGGTCGATGACCAACATGACATCTTCGGGGCTGATTTCATCAATGTGCTTGTCATTGATAAAATCGTCTATGCGCACAAAATCGCCGTTGACCATCAGTCTGGAGTAGCCCTGCTTGAGATAAGCCTCGAGTTGGTCCTTGAGTGTGCGTTCGGCACTTATGATAACAGGTGTGGCAATCACAAATCTTGTGCCTTCTGAATACTGCCTGAGGCATTCAACCACATCCTCTGTGGTGTGGCGTTTCACCTCCTGTCCACTCACGGGCGAATAGGTATGTCCTATGCGTGCAAACAAAAGGCGGAGGTATTCATAAATCTCTGTGGTGGTGCCCACGGTGGAGCGTGGATTGCGGCTTATCACCTTTTGTTCTATGGCTATGGCAGGTGGAATGCCCTTGATATAATCGCATTCCGGTTTGTTAATACGCCCGAGAAATTGCCTCGCATACGAAGACAGACTCTCCACATACCGTCTCTGACCCTCTGCATAGAGGGTGTCGAAAGCCAATGACGACTTGCCGCTTCCGCTCACTCCCGCTATCACTGTGAGGGTGTTTCGGGGTATCGTCACATCGATATTCTTGAGATTGTTTACTCTCGCACCTTTTATTTCTATGTTGTTGCTCATACAATTTGCAAACTTACGCATTTTTTTTGGAATACGTGAGAAAAGCGATGTATTTTTTTCAAGTATTATAATAAAACATCACTATTGGGAGTATCAGTAGCATGATGATGGCCGCTATTTTGAGTTTACCCCATATCCGAACAGTGCAAAATCGCCTTTCAGCGGATCGTCGGGCCATATCTCGCACAGTGTGTCGGTAAGCCGTTGCGCCGTGGTCATGGATGCCGTGGATGTGTGTATGAGTTGCAGTCTGTTGGCCTGCTGGATTACGTGTGTGTCGAGTGGCATGATAAGGTTTCTGCGGTCAATGATATCCTGCCACAATCCAAGGTCGACGGGCGAGTCTGACCTTACCATCCACCTGAGATACATACATATACGCTTGCATGCTGAAGAGGAATTACGCGGTATGATACCCCGACTGCCATGTGCGGCGAAATGTGTGCAGATGGCATCTATGGCGTTGCGGGCAGTGATGCTTCTTGTGCCACCTCGTGCTGGGCTGCCGTTGCTCTTTTCTGCTATGAAAGCGGCTATGGAACCATGGTCTACAATCATCTGACGAAGTGCATCGAGCATGTCTGTAATCATGGCATTGGTATAGAGCCGGTAATAGCATTTGTCATTGTTGGGGATGAGTTCGTGGTATGCCGCCTCCTTTACCCACAGAAAGATGTCGCCCTGTGAGTGGTTTGCCATGAGTGCTATCTTTGGCATAAACTGACGTCGGCTGCCGTAGCTCAGGCATGAGGCTATGAAGGCCATGGTTTCCTGATTCCGTTCTCCTTTAACCTGGTGCATAAACCAACTCGGGTCGCCATGAATGAAATCCGGTTGCTCATATTTCTGTGCCAAAGAGATGAGTTGCTGCTTGATATTGTCGCTTATCATAGGGTGGGTGAGAGGTGATGAATAATGGTGATGGGATGAAAAGCAACAGCGGCACCCTGTATTGTCATGGTGCCGCTGCTTCTTATCGGATAATTGTATGATTATCAGAGGATAGTCTTGACAGCCTCGAGCATACCCTTGTCTTGGATGAGGTCGAGATATTCCTTGACCAAAGCGTTGAGACCATTGATCTTGTTGAGGTCTTCGCTCCAGATAGAAGTAGCGCCAAGCACACCGTCGGTAACCTTCTGTGTGTCGCCAGTAGCCCACAGATCCTTGAGCAGATCCATGATTTCCTGTGCATCATTGGGCACAATCTCTGTACCATCTTCGCGTTTGCCACCCTTGTAGTAGGTGATGATGGCAGCCAGACCAAACACCAGACCCTTTGGCAGTTCGCCCTTGCGCTCAAGATAAGTCTTCACTCCTGGCAGGTCGCGGGCGCAGAATTTCGGGAATGAGTTGAGCATGATGCTTGTAACCTGATGGTCTACGTATGGATTGTCGAAGCGCTCCAATACATCAGCAGCAAATTTCTCGAGTTCATCCATAGGCAGGTCGAGGGTCTGCATGAGTTCGTCAAACTGCACCTTGTGTATATACTTGCCTATCACCTCATGGTTGCAAGCATCGCGCACGATGTTGACACCGCTTAGGAATGCAACTGGCGAGAGCACGGTGTGAGGGCCATTGAGCAGGGTCACCTTGCGCTTATGGTATGGCTCTTCAGATGGAACAAAGAGCACATGGAGTCCAGCCTTGTCGGCAGGGAATTCCTTTTCAATCTCCTTTGGAGCCTCGATAACCCATAGGTGGAAGGTTTCTGCCTGCACCACGAGATTATCCCTATAACTGATCTTCTCCTGGATTTCTGCTATCTCCTTGCGTGGGAATCCTGGCACGATGCGGTCAACCAATGTAGCGTAAACGCCGCAGCTCTCGTCAAACCAAGCCTTGAACTCCTTAGGTAGTTTCCAGAGCTCGATATACTTGTTTATGCAGTCTTTGAGCACGTGTCCGTTGAGGAAGATGAGTTCGCAAGGGAAGATGATGAGTCCCTTGGTTGGGTCGCCATTGAAAGTCTGCCAACGACGGTAGAGCAGCTGCACGAGTTTGCCTGGATAAGAAGAAGCGGGAGCATCCTCAAGCTTGCAAGCTGGGTCGAAGGCGATGCCAGCCTCTGTGGTATTGGAGATTACGAAACGTATCTCGGGCTGGTCGGCCAATGCCATAAACGCCTGATTTTGGGTATATGGGTTGAGGGCGCGACTTATACAGTCGATGCGCTGCAATGTGTTTACAGGCTGACCATTCTCGCGTCCCTGCAGGTTTACATGATAGAGGCAGTCCTGGCCATTGAGCCAGTCTACCATACCGCGCTCTATTGGCTGCACTACTACTACAGAACCATTGAAGTCTGTCTTCTGGTTCATATTCCAAATAATCCAGTCTACGAATGCGCGCAGGAAGTTACCCTCGCCAAATTGAATGACCTTTTCGGGCATTACGCTCTTGGGAGCAAAGTGTTTGTTTAATGGTTTCATATTTTGTTGATTTGTAAGATTGTTTTTTCTAATGCAAAAGTATAAATTATATCCGAAACGACCAAACATTTTGACCCATTTCTCTACGTAAAGGTTTACGAATCGTAGTTTTGCACTCAAAGCCATGGTTCAAAGGTGAAAAAAGATGTATAATATTGCTTGGGACATAATTTTTTTAGTACCTTTGCACATTATGAATCCAGACAATATATTATCGCAACTCAACGAGAGCCAGGCAGAGGCTGTTTGCTATACCGACGGTGCTCAACTGGTGATAGCGGGTGCCGGGTCGGGCAAGACACGTGTGCTCACATACAAAATTGCCTATTTGCTACAGCAGGGGTTGGAACCATGGTCCATACTTGCACTCACGTTCACTAACAAAGCTGCTACTGAGATGAAAGAACGCATAGCCAAGATAGTGGGGGAGCAGAAAGCACGCTATCTGGACATGGGCACCTTTCATTCTGTTTTCTCACATATCCTGAGACGCGAGTCGGCAGTGATTGGCTATGACTCCAATTTCACCATCTATGACCAATCGGACTCACGCTCGCTTGTAAAGGCCATCATCAAAGAGATGAAACTGGACGACAAGACCTATAAGCCTGCTGTCGTGGCCGACCGCATTAGCATGGCCAAAAATCATCTTATACTGCCTGCGGCCTATCGTCAGAGTACGGCACGGATGACTGAAGACGCACGCCGACAGATGCCCAAAACAGGAGAGATCTATGAGGTTTATTGTCGCAGATGCCGAGCTGCCAATGCCATGGATTTTGATGATCTGCTGGTCAATACATTTTTGCTCTTTAATCATCATCCTGATGTGCTCGCAAGGTATGAGGAGAGGTATAAGTATGTGCTTGTGGACGAGTATCAAGATACCAACAAGGTGCAACAGCAGATAGTATGGTTGCTCACCAGACAGCGGCAAAAGATTTGCGTGGTGGGCGACGATGCACAAAGCATATACAGCTTTCGTGGTGCCAATATCGATAATATTCTGGATTTCAATAAGTTGTATGATAATGTCAAACTGTGTAAACTGGAGCAGAACTACCGCAGCACGCAGTTGATAGTGGAGGCTGCCAACAGTCTGATCAGCCATAACACAAGGCAGATACGCAAACAGGTGTTTAGCCAAAACGAGAAGGGGGAGAAGATAAAGGTCAAAAACCTATATAGCGACCGCGAGGAGGCCAAAGTGGTTTGTGATGACATTAGAGCAATAAAACGCCAGCAACACTGCAGATATAGCGACTTTGCCATTCTCTATCGCACCAACTCACAGAGCCGAGCCTTTGAAGAGCAGATGATAAAAGAAGCTATACCTTATATAATATATGGTGGACTGAGCTTCTATCAGCGCAAGGAGATAAAGGATGTGATAGCTTATTTCCGACTTATCGTAAACGTGGACGACGAGGAGGCTTTCAAGCGGATAGTCAACTATCCCGCACGTGGAATAGGCGACACCACACTGAGCAAACTCATGGCATACGCCAGCAGTCATGGCATCAGCCTCTGGCAGACCATATCATGCTCACCAGAAGAGGTGGGCATATCACGTGCCGCTGCAAAAAAACTAGTTTCGTTTGCAGATATGATAGAATCATGGCGCGCACTTGCGGCCACAGAGGATGCCTACACCTTGGGCAAGCGCATACTGGCAGAGAGTGGAATGAATGGTGACATATTCAAAAACCGCGACCCCGAGAGCCTGTCGCGACAGGAGAATATCGAGGAATTTGTGAGTGGACTACAAGAGTTTGTGGACTCGCAGCGTGAGGAAGGGAATGCCGAACATGTGAGCCTCGAGGATTTTATCAGAGATGTGTCGCTGATGACCGACATGGATAGCAGCAATGCCAACGATGGCGACCGCGTGGTGCTGATGACCGTTCACAGTGCTAAAGGGCTGGAGTTTCCCACTGTATTCATAGTGGGAATGGAAGAGAATATCTTTCCATCGCTCATGTCTATGGATTCGCCACGTGAACTCGAGGAGGAACGCCGCCTGTTTTATGTGGCCATAACAAGGGCTGAGCATCGCTGCATCATCTCATGCGTGCAAAACAGGTTCAGATACGGACGGATGGAATTCCAAACTCCTTCTCGTTTCATAAATGATATTAATCCGAAACTCATAGACACACAGAAAGGCAATCAGTCTTCTGGCAAATGGTCTGACCATTTCTCAGATAATAGAAGATATGAAAAGCCTGTGGAAAGCATTAGATATGGCAAGCCTGCGGAAAGCATTAGGTATGGCAAACCTGCGGACAATGGCAGGATAGAAACATCTGCTGGTTCCTTTAGGTCTGTGTCGTCATTGCCGTCTGGTGGTGTGTCGTCAGCATATTCCTTATCTGTAGGCGATATGATTGAGCATTTACGCTTTGGCATAGGAAGGGTAATGGCCATTGAGGGGGATGGAGAAAATACCAAGGCAACGGTTGAATTTTCTAATCTCGGTACCAAGCAATTGCTGCTCAAGTTTGCAAAATTCAAGAAATTGACATAAGGATGGGTTCTAATTGATACATACAGTCACAAAAAATGTAATCACTGATTGATAATGTCCGTTTTTTACAAATCATTATTGTTTGTTAGTGTTTTCTTTGCAGCCGTTTTCTGGTAACACCACCATGACGACCATAATATCTCTGGCCGCCATGATGATTATGTTGTCGACAAACGTCAGCGCAATGACAATCCAAAGCATAAGCGCAATGACCACCAATAGCCCACAGACTATTATGGGTAGCGAGATGATCAGTCGAATAACACTCCAGGGTTCATGAGTGTGGGCAACTTCCATTCGAGTCCACGTTTGCGCAGTGCAGCGGCGCGCTCATGCCAGAATCCGTGGCACCATCCCATACCCTTTGGCATACCCTCGAGATTGGTAAAAGCCTCGCTGTCGGCATCGTCAATGATGCGTTCCCACTTGTGTGTCCATTCCACTGGGTCTTTCTTGAGCGAACCGCTTTGTGGTATCTTGTCCAGTTCACCCTTGTCGGCCAGGGCTATGCAATTTTCGTATGTGGAGATCTCATACTCCACGTCCTGGGTTATTGAAAGTCCATAGGGTGCGTTTGATTGCACCTCTATGTCATGCAGCACATCCAGTTGTATGTGCAGAAGTTTAAGTTTGAGGCGCGGATGATCGGATATCATATCGAGCATCTTTTTGTTTAGGCTATACAGTTTGTTGACCAGATGGGTATATCCAGATAGCCAGCATGCCAGGCGTATGTATTCCTTTGATATTTCGGTCAGTTCACAAGTACATTCCCTCTCTCTCAATATTTCTTCTGACCTCTCTATTATCTTTTCCAATTGCTCAATGCCATCGTCCAAGGTCATTCCCTCTGGCGCATTCCTGTTGCAGAGACTGGGGTAGAGGTCTTCTAATGCTTCTTCTATGCCATCCTCTTTATTCTTTTCTATTTCGTTATCGTTATCATCAATGTCAAAACTATCATCCACATCGTTGTCATCATTATATTCATGCTTTTTTTCATATTCTGGCAGGTATTTCATTTCAATGGCAGCGGCATGGGCTGTGAGATAGCCCGACTTATATCCTTCGATAACCCAATCGAGAGTGTCGCCACCATAGAGCATAGCAGAGTATGCACACTCATACCCGAAATCTTTATTATATTTGGCTGGCGAAGTCTTATCCTTTAGTATCATACGCGCCATTGCCTTGAGGCACATATCGCTATTGAACAGACCACCACGGGCATATTCGCTGAATGCCTTCTCGTAGTCAACCTCTGTATCATATAGTCCCCGCTCGTAAATCTCTCCGAGTAAGTATGCTGCGTACCCTTCGCCGTAATATTTTGCCAATTCCAGTTGGCGAAAGTATTCTTTTTTTGCCTCTTTTTTGGAGTCATCACCTAATTGGTCGTATATATTTGGAGAAATGAAGAATAATAAGAAATAATATGCTCTTGGGTCTCCGGCATCTTCTCCCATATGCATGAGTTCCTCGAATTTATCCGCATCTGTTATTCCGTCATCATAATCATAGTATTTGACAATTGCCAGATCATAGAATCCGCCATTGTTGCCCAACTCAATAGATCTCTGATAGTTCTCTGCGGCTTTTTCCTTGTCGCCGAGAGCTTCGTATGCATCTCCCAAAATTTGGTAGAATTTGCCGAGATATGGTATGTCGATGCCTTTTTCCTCGCATTCTTTTATGTATCTCTCTAATGTTTCCTGGGCTTTTTGAGGATTTTTCACGACATTGTATCTGCCGTATATCAAGTCGTATGTCTTCATTTCGATAGCCCTATAGCTACCTCTTTCCATAGCCTTTTCAATCAGTTCATGATATTTGTCTATATACTTTTCGCCCATTCTCCCACTAGCGTATAGCAGTGCCAAATGTGCCCATGCATCTGCCACCCCCTCATTAGCGGCTTGCTCATAGTAGTCGATGCATTCGTTTAAAGAGTTGCTATAATATTGCAAGTAGTCGTGCAGGCGAGCATACGCCAGTTTCATGTATGGGTTACCCTCATCGGCATCTGCTTTGATAGCATCTATGTCTTCATCCAGATGAACTAAGAAGCTAATTGTGTTGACTATGCGAAGGAAGTATAGCTTACTTTCGTTATCGGTCATCACATCCTGTGCGGCTGCCCAAAATGCATCACGATACTTGAACTCTTTGATTAGTGATGGGATTTCTGGTCTCATAATAGGATCGTTTTTAGGGTTAGTAGTTAGGTCAGGCAATAGGTGGATTTCATTTATTTCCACCTGTAATGGAAGGGGATGAATGGTGTACAGGGGTTACCTGTCACCATACATCTTGTCGTAATATTTCTCGTATTCGCCCGATGTCACATTGTCGAGCCATTCCTGGTTGTCGAGATACCAGCGCACTGTTTTCTCTATTCCCTCTTCAAATTGCAGGCTGGGCTCCCAACCCAGTTCGCGCTGCAGTTTGGTTGAGTCGATGGCATAGCGTGCATCGTGCCCCAGTCGGTCGGTCACGTATGTTATCAGGTTCATATCCTCTCCCTCCTTGCGTCCGAGCAGTCGGTCAACGGTATTGATTACCACCTTGATGATATCGATATTCTTCCACTCGTTGAAGCCGCCAATGTTGTATGTCTCGGCTATCTTACCCTCGTGGAAGATGAGGTCGATGGCGTGTGCATGATCTTCTACAAAGAGCCAGTCGCGCACGTTCTCTCCCTTGCCATACACAGGCAATGGTTTGCGGTGGCGTATATTGTTGATAAAGAGGGGAATGAGTTTCTCTGGGAACTGGTATGGACCGTAGTTGTTTGAGCAGTTGGTCACTATGGTTGGCAGTCCGTAGGTGTCGTGGAAGGCACGCACGAAATGGTCAGACCCAGCCTTTGAAGCAGAGTAGGGCGAGTGAGGGTTGTATTTGGTGGTCTCAAGGAAGAAATCCTCGCCGTAGGCCTCATGGTGTTCGGAAGACGAAGCCTTGGTGGTGAACGGTGGTTCTATACCCTCGGGGTGAGTCATCTGCAATGCTCCATACACTTCGTCGGTAGAGATATGATAGAAGCGCTTACCCTCGTATTTCTCTGGCATGCTCTCCCAATAGAGTTTGGCAGCCTGGAGAAGCGACAGTGTGCCCATCACGTTGGTGCGTGCAAAGGTGAAGGGGTCCTTGATGCTTCGGTCTACATGGCTTTCAGCAGCCAAATGGATGATACCATCTATCTGCTCGTCCTGCATCAACTGATAGAAAGCGTCAAAATCGCAGATATCCATCTTCACAAACCTGTAGTTGGGCTTGTCCTCTATATCTTTGAGGTTGGCCAGGTTGCCGGCGTATGTCAGTTTATCGAGGTTGATGATGCGATATTCTGGATATTTGTTTACGAAAAGTCGGACAACATGTGAACCAATAAAACCAGCTCCACCAGTAATCACTATTCTATGTTTATAATTGCTCATAATAGATATATGTTATGTTATTATTACTTTTAAATATGTTTATTTATACAGATAACGCTTGATGCTCTTCTTTGGTGTTTTTTCAAACTCCTCCTTATGAACCTCTATGGCTGTGATCTTGCAGTAGGCGGGCAACACCTGATTGAGTTCCACCTTGTTTTGCTCCATCTGTGCCTCTATGCCGGCACTGTTGAGACCCTGTGCTCCAGCCTCGTCATAGTCGGGATAAATGAGAGCTACGAGTTTTTCGCCCCTCTGAACCACTATGTTCTCCACTACCAATGGCATTGAGTTTATCTTGTCTTCTATCTCCTCGGGATAAATATTCTGTCCGTTGCTGCCCAGCAACATATTCTTTGAACGACCCTTTATATATACATTGCCCTTACTGTCGATGGTTCCCAGGTCGCCTGTGTGATACCATCCTTCGGCATCCAATACCTGTCGTGTGGCCTCTTCATTCTTGAAATAGCCCAGCATCACGTTCATGCCGCGTGCCAGTATCTCGCCTGGAATGTTTTGTGGGTCTGGACTGTCAATCTTCACCTCCATGTGAACCACGGCACGACCGCAACTGCCAGGAGCAAACGATTTATAGTCGCTATAGCAGATAATGGGAGCACACTCCGTGGCACCATATCCCACGGTATACGGGAAATCAATTTTCTTCAGGAATTGTTCGATCTCATGATTGAAAGCAGCGCCACCGATGATAATTTCATAAAACCTACCTCCGAATGCCATTTTTACTTGCTCGCATATCTTATGCATCACCTTTTTGTTTATCACAGGCATGTTGAGCAGAAGTCGCATGGTGTTGTTTTGAAGTCTGGGTAGCACCTTCTTTCTGATGATCTTCTCAATCACGAGCGGCACAGCAATGATGATGCTTGGCTTCACGTCGCTGAAGGCCTGAGCTATGATTGCTGGCGATGGCACACGTGTAAGGTAGTAGACGTGGCATCCGTGCAGGAATTCGAATATAAACTCAAAGGCCATGCCATACATGTGAGCCATGGGCAGTATGCTTATCACCCTGTCGCCATGCTTAACAACATTGCCTAATACCGACTCGGCAAAATCATAGTTGCCCCACAGTGCGCGGTAGGGGATCATCACACCCTTTGAGAATCCTGTTGTGCCGCTGGTGTAATTGATGAGCGCCATTTCGTCTGGTCGGCTTTCCTTTACATAGTTCACATGCTCGCGGCGGAAATACTTGGGATATTTCTTGCCAAACATCTCGTTGAGATGCTCACGTGCGTAGGTTAGTTTATCTGTTCTCGAGAGTATGAGCGAATAGTCGGGAATATTGATAATACCCTCCAGGTATTCCATTTTGGTCGCATCCACTTGTGTGGCCACTATGTCGCCCACAAAGAGCATTTTTGCTTCGCTATGGTTTACGATATGATGGATCTGGTCGGGGGTGAATTCATGCAGTATTGGCACTGCCACAGCTCCATAGGTGAGTGTGGCGAGGAAAGCCACTGCCCAGTTGGCGCAGTTGCGTCCGCATAGGGCTATACGGTCACCCTTGACCACACCGCTGTTTTCAAACAAGATGTGCAGTTTTTCTATTTTTCTTGCCACATCATGATATTGAAGGGTTATGCCCTTATAGTCGGTCAGCGCATCGAGGTCCCAGTTGTCTTTGATGCTCTTCTCTATACAGCTGATGAAACTATCTTCGATTATCATAGCACAGTCTTTTCACTATTTATATAGATATCTTTTGATGCTCTTTTTGGGAGTTTTTGCAAACTCCTCTTCGTGCAGTTGGATGCTTGAGAGTTGGCTGTAGGCAGGCAACAGGGAATTCAGTTCCTGTCTATTTTGCTCCATTATGTTCTCTAGGTCTTCCTGTGTGAATCCCATATTGTGTGCCTCTTCGATGTCAGGATATACAAGCGCAACAAATTTATTTTCCCTTTGAATGACAATGCTTTCGTTAACCATTGCCATGGAGTTGAGTTTGTCTTCAATTTCTTCTGGATAGACGTTTTGTCCATTGCTGCCCAGTAGCATGTTTTTGATGCGTCCTCTTATAAACACATGCCCGTCGGCACTCATCGTGGCCAGGTCGCCAGTGTGATACCATCCCTCTTCGTCTAAAGCCTGTCGTGTGGCTTCTTCGTTTTTGTAGTACCCAAGCATGGTGTTGGTGCCTCGTGCCACGATCTCTCCTGCAATATTCTGAGGATCGCTACTCAGAATTTTCACTTCCATGTGGTCAACGGGAGTACCGCAACTGCCCGGCACGAAGTCGGTATGATCGCTGAACGTGATGAGCGGTGCGCATTCGGTGGCACCATATCCCACAGTGATGGGGAAGCCTATGCTGTAGAGGAAATGCTCTATCTCCTGGTTGAGGGCGGCACCTCCCACCACCACCTCGTAAGCATTGCCGCCAAAGGCGTTGTGCACCTCCTGGCAGATGCGCTCTTTTACCTTTTTGTTAATTACGGGCATGTTGAGCAGGAGTTTCACCATATTGTTTTGTATCTTGGGGAACACACCCTTGCGGATAATCTTGTCTACCACGAGAGGCACAGAGATAACAATAGCAGGCTTAACCTGCGCCATCGCTTCTTTGATAATTGCCGGCGATGGCAGACGTGTTAGGAAGAAGAGGTGGCATCCGTGGCAGAAGGGGAACATGAATTCCACAGCCATACCATACATGTGTGCCATGGGTAGAATGCTCAGAATGTTGCTTCCCTTGGCAATTTTTGAACCAATAGCCTTGAAACAGAAGTCGAGGTTACCCCAGATGGCACGGTATGGTAGCATTACACCCTTTGAAAATCCTGTTGTACCGCTGGTATAGTTGAGCAGTGCCAGTTCTTCGGGTTGGTCTTTATGATATGACACGTGCTGTGCTCTGAAGGCATTGGGGTAGCGATGTCCGAAGAGTTCATTTAGATGCTCTCGTGCGTATGTTAGTTTCTCTGAACGAGAGATCATGAGCGAATAGTCGGGTATATTGATAATACCTTCCAGGTCGGGCATGCTCTCTGGATCTATGGTTTGGGCAATCACGTCGCCCACAAAGAGTATCTTAGCGCCGCTATGGTTTACGATATTGTGTATCTGCTCGGCATTAAACTCATGCAGTATGGGTACTGCCACTGCCCCGTAGGTTAGAATTGAGAAGAAGGCTGCTGCCCATGGTGCACTGTTGCGCCCACAGATGGCTATCTTGTCTCCTTTCACCACACCGCTGTTTTCAAACAATATATGAAGTTTCTCTATCTTGCGTGCCACATCGTGATATTGCAGCGTGGCACCTTTATAGTCTGTCAGGGCATCGCGATCCCAGTTCTCCTTAATGCTTTTCTCTATATAAGAATTAAAACTCTCAACTGTATTCATTGCACAATTATAAAAATTTTGTGCAAAGATAATGGTTTTCTTGCACACTTCCAAATAAAATGAGTAATATTTTGGTTTGTGTGCAATACTTTTTGTTATGCAAAAGTTTTATTTACCATATTACCTATTCGTATCTCATTGATTTGGCTGGGTGGATATGCGAAACGAGATAACTTGGTCCCACCAGCACAACCATGCTTGTGAACAGTGTTATGGCGTTGATGGCAAGGCATGCCAGCCAGTTTATTTCCATAGGCACTTCGTTCACATAATAGGTGCTGGCATCCAGTGATATGAATCCCGTGGCTTGTTGCAGCGCTATTAGTGAAAATGCAATGATGTTGCCCCACAGCAGTCCGCGACCAATTATAAATGCGGCAAACCATAGGAAGGTGTGTCTGATCATGCCGTTGGATGCGCCCAGAGCCTTGAGTATTCCTATCATCTGTGTGCGCTCAAGGATGATGATGAGCAGTCCTGAAATCATGGTAAATCCCGCTACGCATATCATCAGTATAAGTATCACCATCACGTTGAGGTCGAGCAAGTCGAGCCATGCGAAGATGTTTGGGTATGATTCTTGGATTGTTTCCGACATTAGAGCGTCGCCCTGTCCGCCAGGTGTGCTGTCGGGCATGCGGTCAACCTTGTTGCCCACGCGTTGTGCTATGATGTCGAGATTATCGAAGTCGCTCACTGCCACTTCTATTCCCGAGCACATGTTCTCTTCCCATCCGTTGAGTTTCACTGACGTAGCGAGGTTGAAGAAGCATAGGTTATTGTCGAATTGTGACATGTGTGTCTGAAATACTCCCGCTACGGTATATTTCCTCATCCTCACATTATCATTACTGAAGAAATAGGCATACAGTTTGTCGCCGGCCTTTGTTTTGAGTGCGTCGGCAGTGGCTTGCGATATGAGTATGCTATTGCGTCCCTCAACGGTATTCATGTTGGGAATGGCGCCTGCCGTGAGGTGTTGTTTTATAAACGAGAAATCATAATCTTGGTCAACGCCCTTGAAGGATATACCTATGAAGTCATCATCGGTCTTGAGCAGTCCCTGAGTGTATGCATATTTCTGTGCGTGGCTCACTCCAGGTATGGCTTTCACCACTTTCATCAGCGAGTCATCTACGCAGGTGGGATACATCTCAGTGCCAGATAGTGTCATATAATTGGCTATGCGCACATGCCCGCCAAATCCTATCACCTTGTCTCTGATGGTATGCTTGAAACCCAGCACTATGCTCACTGTTATGATCATAACGGCCAGACCTATAGCCACACCAGCAGTGGCAATGATGATGGCGGGTTTGCTCACCTTTCGCTTGTCGTCATTATTGCCGTAGATATGTCGTGCTATGAAGAGTGGCAGGTTCATATTGTGTCGCCCTCCACTCTGCCGGGATATGCCTCAAGGGCTTTCCTTAGCACCACCAATGCCCTGGTGAGGTCTTCCTTTTTGAGCACGTATGCTATTCTGACCTGGTTGATGCCGGCTCCGGGAGTGGTATAGAATCCGGCTGCTGGAGCCATCATGACCGTTTCGCCCTCATATTCAAATTCGGCCAGACACCATCGGCAGAACTTCTCACTGTCGTCAACGGGTAACTTGGCTACGGTATAGAAGGCTCCCATAGGTATGGGCGAATAGACGCCAGGAATGCGGTTGAGTCCGTCTATGAGGCATTTGCGCCTCTCCACATATTCGTCATACACGTCACGGTAGTATTCTTCTGGTGCATCCAGCGAGGCCTCTGCCACTATCTGTCCGATGAGGGGAGGGGAGAGGCGTGCCTGACAGAATTTCATCACAGCTCTTCTCACCTCTTCATTTTTTGTTATGAGTGCTCCAATCCTGATGCCGCACTCCGAATAGCGCTTGGATACTGAGTCGATAAGTATCACGTTTTGTTCAATGCCGTCGAGGTGGCAGGCGCTGATATATGGAGATCCTGTGTAGATATATTCGCGATACACCTCGTCTGAGAAGAGATAAAGGTCGTATTTCTTCACAAGGTCGCGAATCTGGTTCATCTCGCGTCGTGTATAGAGATATCCTGTAGGGTTGTTGGGGTTGCAGATCATGATGGCCCTGGTGCGGTCGTTGATGAGTTCCTCAAATTTCTCCACCTTGGGCAGAGAGAATCCCTCTTCTATAGTGGTGGCTATGGTTCTGATGCGTGCACCTGCCGATATTGCAAATGCCATATAGTTGGCGTATGCTGGTTCAGGCACAATGATCTCATCGCCGGGGTTCAGACACGAGAGGAATGCAAACAATACCGCCTCGCTGCCTCCCGATGTGATGATGATATCATCGGCGGTCACGTTGATATTGTATTTGGCGTAATAGTCCACCAGTTTCTCCCTGTAACTTAGGTATCCCTGCGAGGGTGAGTATTCGAGAATGCTTCTGTCTATATGTTTAAGTGCGTCCAGACCCACCTGCGGTGTAGGCAGGTCAGGCTGACCGATATTGAGATGATAGACTTTTGTTCCTCTCTTTTTTGCTGCTGCTGCCAGAGGAGCCAGTTTTCTGATTGGCGACTCGGGCATTTCCAGTCCGCGTACTGATATGTCGGGCATAATCGTTCTTTTGTTTTTGTTTTATGCTTTGTTTCCTTTGCGAAAAGCGTCGCAAAGTTACACATTTTCATTCAAACTACAAATAAAATAACCAAAAATGACATATTTTATTGTTGTATTATAATTGAATAATGCATAATTAGTCATCAATGGTGAGCAATAGCTTAGGTTTAACTTTTTTTAGTTGCCTATATGTATAATGGTTAAAGAAAATAAAGTACCTTTGCCAAACAAACACCATTTTTAATAGAGTATGAATCCAGAAGAAAAAATAAAGGGACAGAGTCTGGCAGACGTGGTGGCCGAAAATCTCTATAAAGGTGAAGATTTTGTGTTGGGCACCTTCATCAGGCGCCGCAAGGACACGGGCTTTTCCAATCATGTGGTCATCAGTGACGACCTCCGAAGCCTGCCTCTCTTTGACCAATGTCTCAACAATGCCATTGAGGGTGATGCCAAAATCCACCAAAAATGGCAACTGCACTGCGTACGTGGTGCAGAGGGAGAACTCGACATGGAGCCAGGCGTGATAAACACTATGCAATACATTGCAAGCGACAATCCTGCCGCACTGGCAGACAGCAGGATAACCAATGATATCATCGAATTGATGTTTGACGCACTCGAAACCCTGCATGATAATGATATTCTCCAACTCTGCATGTGCCCCTCGGCTGTGATGATGCGTAAGGGCAGTTCGCAGGTGCTGCTGCCCATGCATGGCTCCTATTTCATTCCTATGGGCGACATTAAACAGCTCTTTAAGGGAAATGAGGATTATGTGGCTCCCGAGGTGCTGGCAGGACAGACTCCCGATGAGCGCAGCGATGTGTATGCAGCAGGCAAATTCATCGATTTCATTTTCTCGATAGCTGGACCACCATACCAATACCGCAAGGCAATAGCAAAGGCAACACAAGAAGATGCCGACAGCAGATACCAGACAGTGGCGGACATGAGAAAAGCCATCAAGCGCATGGCTGCATCAAGACGCACGCTCATAGACTTGGCCATAGCATTCGTCATAGCCCTGTTCTTAGTAGGTGGTTATTTCTCTATTGTGCCCGACACCAATGATGTGGAATTTATCAAACTTAGGCCCGACACATACGTGGATCCCGACAAGAAACTGGCCGACTCGTTGCTCGACGCCATGCAAAGGGGCGATACTGCTATTATCACACCGGCACAACAGAGGGAAATGGCTGAATATCACAAGAAAAACCTCGATATCTTCAGAAAAAGGTATAAGGATAGGGCACAGCCTATTCTCGAAAAAATATACAAAAAAGAAAACCTCAACGCTCCTGCAAAACGACTCATACAGGGTAGCAGCCAGAGCGTGGGCAAACTCATAGACCTGCAAAATGAACTCATGGGAGAAACGGGACTGTCAAAGCAGGAAGCTGACATGATTGCCACCGAGGTGATACTCGAACTAAGTGAAAAAATGGAATACCAATAGCATTATGAAACCAATAAAGAATATTTGCAAAATGCTGAGCAGATGCATGAGCTCAGGATTTGTTGTCATGGCGCTAACCATTGCAACTTCCGCATCGGCCGTAAAAATGCAGCCAGGATGGCACAACGTTACACTATCTGACGGACAGACACTCACGCTGAGGGCCTTTGGTGACCAAGACCTCGCATGGTTTGAAACCACCGATGGAGTGCTGCTCTGCCAGCAGGGCACCGACTTCTTTGTGGCCACTGTAGATGATAGAGGAGTTCTGCATGCCTCGCAGGTGCTCGCCCACAATTCCAATAATCGCTCCGACATCGAAATGGAGATGATAGCAAATCAAAACCGCAAGGCTTTCTTTGACCATTGCCAGACTGCCAAGGCAGACAATAGGATGATGCGCGAACCATTGCCTTATTCTTCCACACTATTGCCGGCACAGGGGGATGTGAAAGTGCCTGTCATACTCGTGCAGTTCACTGATACCGTTTTTTCATTCGATGATCCGCATTCGGTATTCACCGAATATCTCAATGGCGAAACACGACACGGCGAGGATGAATCGCTCACCATAGGCAACAACTACAGCAGCGTCAAGAACTACTTCTCTGACATGAGTTTCGGTAAGTTCGTACCCGATTTCCACCTCTATGGACCCATAACACTGCCACAACCACTGGCTTACTATGGTAAGGGGTCTGCCTCGTCTGAAAACATGCGCGCACTGCTACAGGATGCCGTGAGTGCAGTAGATAGCGAGGTTGACTTCTCGCAATACGACTCTAACGGCGATGGAAACATTGACCTTATTTATATTATATATGCAGGATACTCGCAGAGCATAGTGGGCAACTCCACCGACTGTATTCATCCCAAATCGGGAACAGTGGGCGGAGGCATCACAGCAGATGGAGTCACCGTGTGCCGATATGGAGTAAACAACGAACTTAACCTCACTCCTGCCCATACAGCGCAACATGGCCCACTGGTAAATGGTATCGGACTCTTCTGCCATGAGTTTTCTCACTGCATCGGACTCTCCGATCTCTATGCTCTGCCTGGCTCTAAGGCCGAGAGGGCTGTAAACCAAACTATGGAGTATTATGATCTCATGGATGCTGGAGAGTATACATTCAACGGATATCGTCCCACGGCATACACGGCATGGGAGCGCGAGAGGTTTGGATGGATGACCATAGACACACTCTCTTCACCACAGGATGTGACGCTCACTCCCCTTGACAATGGCGGAAAGGCATACCGTATACTCAACGATGCCGACTCTACAGGGCACGAGTATTTCATATTGGAGAACATACAGAAGAAAGGATGGAACAAGTCCGTATTCGGACATGGGCTTATGGTCACTCACGTTGATTATGACGACAATAATTTCGACCTCTATGGGTGTAAGGTAAACAGCACATTGGCGCATCCAAGAATGACCCTCGTGCCCGCAGACGGACTCCTGATGCCTGAATATTTCATCAACGCAACCATAGCAATAGATGCCGACAATGGAGTGGCAGAATGGAATACTCCTCTCTACGACCGCTATCTCGGACAGACCATCACCAGCGACATGTATAAGGCAGATGCCGCCAACGACCTCTTCCCAGGCAATACTGTAAGCGTGACTGAACTGGGAGATAGGGCATGGCTCTATACGGGGGGCGTGCTCGACAAAACTGTTACCGACATAGCCGAAACCGACGGGATGGTCACATTCAAGTTTATGGGCGGAGCTCCCTCTGTTATTCATGATATACGTCAGGAGGCCAACATCAGTGGAGATGACAATGTTAGTGCTGTGACTGTCTATTCACTTGATGGCCGCCGTGTGGCCATGCAAGGACAGTGGTCTTCTCTCAAGCCAGGCTTTTATATCATCAATGGAAAGAAAGTGGTAAGATAACGTACATATCATTTAGTGTCTCGTCAAAATTACTACGGAATATTAATGTTACCATAAACGTCAAGAGATGCAGCGAGTGGCCGCATCTCTTGACGTTTATGGTAACCAATCCATATTCAGTTGCATCTAAACTCGCGCTTCACCTCAAAGCATGGACATAGTTTGGGTGTTGCTCCGAGTAAGTCTCTATGTCCCACCACCATAGCATTAGGAAAGAGTTTTCGCATCATTATCACCAGGTCATTCATACGTTCCTTCTGTTCTGGTGTGCGAGTATCTATGAATCGTCCCTGTTCGTCCCGTCCGCCCTCGTAGCAGATGCCAATAGAGCATCTATTATACGGTTTAGCGTGAGTCCCCCACCTCCAAGAGTTTACGATGTTGGGTGGTAGTGCCATCTCGTCTGCTATAAAAGTGATAACCTAAATAAATTAGTAGGGTGTACAGTTTGATGTGCAAAAATAAATATCCTAATTCAGAAGTTCATGTCGGTAATTGTCGCGCTGTAAGCGCAGAAGTACATAGCCCAGGGTAGAGCGTAGCGGCACCCTGGGTGTAGTGGGTTGTTGTCCCTGCGCGCTGTAAGCGCAAAAGCGTTATCTTTCCGTAAGCATTCGATAAACCACAGGTAGTATTACCTATATACTATAGTTACAGCGA
>OBLI01001547.1_pt1 | contig 22049 bp, 9 predicted proteins | sample 1519701 | NCBI WGS metagenome assembly OBLI01 (sample SAMEA3663005, study PRJEB22513) | pig gut metagenome | biome: pig gut; feature: pig-associated habitat; material: faeces | place: France | collected 2012
CTAATTAAAAATCAATCATATAACTGACAAAAATTAATTTTTGTCATCTACTAAATCCAAATATAGTAAAATTGTGACTTAGAGCACGTAGGAGGGGACGGGAATCAAGGCGCCAGCCTTGATTTTTATTCTGCCGGTGTAAAAATCTCACGATTTTTATCTAAATTTGCAATAAACAACTCAGAGCAATGGAACATGGAAGATTTAACCACAAGCATCTTGGCCGTTTTTTGGAGTCTTTCTCTATAAAGTGGCTTATGATTGTGGTTGCCATTTATGTGGGTATGGACTATGCGCAGGCCATGCCACAGAATATAGACAAGCTTATAGAAATATATGAAACCAAGGGTTGTCGTGTAGATGATGCCAATAAGATATTTGATTTCCTAAACAAGGAGGAAATAACCGATTCGAAGATTGTGTTTGCCGAGAATACTCCTAAAGATTCTCTGCGGCAACAATTATGGTATTGGGTGGCTGAATGGTACTATGATGTGCAGGATTATCCCACGGCTAAGAAGTATGCCTTGAAGGCTCTCCCATTGTTCAAATATCCCAATATGGGCAGGTCAGATTGCCTGAATTTGCTGAGTGTTATCCATGTAAGGCTTGGCGAGTTTGCTCCCGCTGCGTCTTATGCCAAGCAGTGCGTTGACATCGATATGAAGCTCGGAGACCCTGATAGAATTTCTTCAGGGCTGAACACTCTTGCGGGTACATATATGGCTGCTAATCAAGTCAAGGAGGCCGAGAAGTTTATTCTTCAAGGACTTGAATATGCCGACAAGGCCAATAATACATCTCGCAAAGCCATACTTTTGGGAATGGCTTCGGAGGTATATCACAAACTCGGTAAAAACAAAAAGTCGCTTGACTATGCTCGTGATGCGTATGAGCTTGATTCAATCAACGGACGCAAGCCCAAAATGGCGATGCGTCTTTCTCAGATGGCATCGGCTTTGGCCGGACTTCAACGATATGATGAAGCCGAAGCTGCCTATCTGCGTGCAATTGCCATGCTGAAAGAAGTTGGCAATATTCATTCCGTCGGAATTGACCTCAACCAATTGGGATTTGTTTATATCGAGCAAAATAGGACTCGTGAGGCCATAGACTGCTTCAAGGAGGCTTCCGGTATTTTTTCCAAGATGGGCGATCTATATAATGATGTGTGCTCGCACAAAGGATTGTACGAAAGCTACTGGTCTTTGAGCCCCGATTCGGCCAAAATCGCGCTCAATCATTACAACGCATTAAAGGACTCATTGTATCATCAAGCATCTGCCGAAGCTTTGGCCAGATATTATGCCGAATTCGGGCGGGACATGTTGCAAGATGAGATACGACAGACCAATAAAGCGAGGATGCGTGATATAATTATAGGGATAATCATATTTATAGTCATTGCATCCATCGCCGCCTTCGTTATACGTGCAAGATCTTTGCGCCATCGTCGTCGGGTACTCAGATACATAAAAAAAGTGGAGGAACTCGAGCGAAAATGTGATGAGGCAGAGAAAAATCTTGCCGATAGCCGGCCGGACAACTCCTGTGAGGAAAAAGCTTCTGAAATAGATGATGACGAAGGTCGGGCATTTCTCGCGCAGTTGTTCGAAGTGGTCAATACGGCCCTTGACAACAAAGATTATGGCGTTGCAAAGATTGCCTCCATGATGAATATGACCGAAAGGACTTTCAGGCGACGCCTGAAAGAGGTCACGGACCAGTCTCCCAAGATATTTATTTCGGCAATTCAGATGGAACGGTGCGCCAAGCTGCTGCTCGAGAATCCGACCAAATCCATCGGAGAGATTGCCTATCTCTGCGGTTTTGAGGAGGCAAGCTGTTTTTCCCATGCGTTCAAAAGGGTCTATGGATGTTCGCCGACCGTCTATAGGGAGCAGAATAAATAGCAGTTGAAATATATTAACTTTCAAATCCCTTCGGTCTTAGGCCGAAGGGATTCTTTTTTTGTCCGATTTCTTAATGTTTTTGTCTGATATTTACACATCCCGAAGGGGCGCATGCGACTATATTTGGACTTTTTAATAAGCGACTATATTTGGTTTTTATAAAATTAGATAAAATGGCAAAAGATTTTACCTTAGAAGACGTGCAGGCAGCCGTCGAAGACGCTATTACCGGCGGCGAATACAGCATCCCGAAGATTGCCGCCTCCCTTCATACGAGCGAGCGGACCTTCTACAGGCGCGTGTGTGAGCTGACAGGGGGAACCACCCAAGGCGGTCATCTCGGACATTCAGATGAACCGGTGTGCCAGACTGCTGTTGGAACATCCCGACAAGCCACTCGGCAAAATCGCCTTAATGTGCGGTTTCGAGGAGGCGAGCGGTCTGTCCCATGCTTTCCATAGGGCATTCGGATGTTATCCGACCGTCTACCGGAAAAACGGGGGAGTAGACATTTTGCAAAAGTAGAAAAACGTTAAATAGCCTGTCTTTATCAGTTTTTGTCTGATTTATACTAATTTGTCCGATATATACAAGCGATTGTCAGATTTTTACATGTGCTTTTGTCGGTTTAGGGGTTAATTTTGCTGTGTGAGGAGATGCTGTCTCTTTTTGAATGAACGAAACGCATATCATGTCATGAAACACAGAACCCTAAGAATGACCACTCTTTTTGCGATTGCCCTTGTTTTGGGTTTTCCAAACAGCTATGGCGAATCCGAGATTTCATGGATGGGAGGGACGGTATATGATTTCGGCAAGATAAAAGAAACTGACGGAGCCGCGACCCACAGGTTTGTTTTCAGAAATACCGGAGGCGAACCGTTTGTCGTTCTTGGAGCCGTCGGGCGATGCGGATGCACAACAGCCACGTATTCCGAGGCTGAAGTTGCACCGGGGGACACGGCCTCGGTGGTTGTGAGATTTGATCCCGCAAAACGCTCGGGAGCGTTCAAGCAAAGAGTGACAGTCCTCCTAAGCGGCCCTTCCGGGCATAATTCACTCTTTGTAAAAGGTGAGGTGGAAGCGGCAAAAAACGATTCAAAGCAATACAACGATTCAAAATAACACATTATTATAAACTAAAAATTTCAACCAATGAGAAAAGCAGTTTTACTAACCATCATGATGTTAGCCGGTGTCCTCGGAATCCGGGCTCAGCGCACTTGGGTGAATCCCTCACCATCTGCTTATGCCAGTCATGCTGTGGTATATGCCGCGTTTGTAGACAAGCAAGGCAAACCCGTTGAAGTCCATGACTGCATGGTCGGCGCTTTCATAGATGACCAATGCCGGGCTATTGCCACGAAGAGCACAGTGCAAGGCGTCAATTCCACAAGTGTCGTCTATACCTTCCGCATCGGCGTGAAGGATGAAGATGCCGGCAAGACGGTGAAGTTCTACCTCAAGCAATCCAATGCTCGAATAGATTTCGAGCTTGCCGAGACGCTCACCGTTAGCGGTGGCGATGAGACCATCGGCGGCACACCGTCAAATCCTTTCAATCTCACTTTCGTTCCTGTCACCAGTCTTAATCTTAGTGATGAGTCCTTAATCGTACAGGTAGGTGAAGAGGTAACGCAATACCTCAGACATATCGTTTCTCCCAATCCTCAGGATGCAACCTTCAAGGAAGAAGCCCTCAATTTTTATGCCAGCCCGGATCAAACAACCGCTTTAGTCATGCATGACGATGGCACCATCACCGCCGAAGAAGCCGGGTCCGGAATCGTTAGTATATATTATGAAGGTATTGGTTTTGCGGACGCAGAAATAACAGTCATTGTAGTTGATCCCGTACCTACCGCAGACAAATACGTGATTGCCAGCAATCCTTTGACAATTGAGCTTGCAGATTATGAACTCGCTAAGGTAAATATTCTTAGCCGGCTTAACGACAATGTAACCACCACCCTAAAGAATCCGGTTTTCCCCGACCAATTCAACATGGTCGAAGGACCGAATGTCGCCAAAAAGATACTTAGATTCTACTACAATGCAGATACAAACAAAGCCACTGAAGTCCTGGCTAACGAATACGGATCGACCCGAGTGGAGTGGACCTATCGCATAGACGCAGCCGGTTTCAACAGCGACGGATCCTTCAATCCACGAAAAGAGTACTCAGTCACTTTCGGATTTGATGTAAACATCGTCCGGGGTCTCTCCTCAATCAGTCTCCCGGAGATGGTTAAGATAGGCATCGGTGACGCGAATCCGACGATTAAGATTGAAACAGATCCCGAGAATTTCCTTCTTGACGAATCTGCCATCAAATGGGGCTTTCAAACGAACGCCTTCACAATAGGCGAGCGTATAGCAGGTACTAATGAATGGAAGATCAATGTTCTGGGGCTTGCCCAGGGCGAAGCCCTCGATGTGTACTATAACCAGTTGAGCGCCAGAACAACGGTGTCGATACAACAGCGCGTCAATATTAACGAAGGATGGCACTGGTTTACGCTCTTTGCCGGACAAGGCGACATTACTTTGGAAGGCATAAGTGAAGGTTTTGGTGAAGTACAGGAAATCCGTTCTCAGACCGAACTCTTATACAACGACCCGAACTACGGATTCTTCGGCGAGCTGAAAGGCATGAGCTGGCTCGATACATACAAGATCAACGTCAAAACAGGACAGACAATCAATTATCTCATCCCCGGCATAGACAATTATATGCAAGATGAGGTCACTAAATACTATGGCCCCGGCTGGAATTGGAGTGGCTTCCCCTATTGCTTCAATCATAGTGTAAGTCAGATATTTGCTAACTCCGAACTTGCGGATGGGACACGAATAGTTTCCAAGAACGACGGATTCACCGAGCTAAATTCCGGAAAGTGGGCTGGTACACTCCAAACCATAAAAGCCGGAGAAGGATATCTCGTCTACTACCCCGGTAGCAGTAACGTTAGTGTAATCTTGCCTGCAGAAGGTTTATTGAAGAAAGTCAACAACGTTCCGTCAATAAAGCGTGCACCGGCACAAAACATATGGAACTATGACGCCTCACGCTTTGCCGACAATATGACTATCATCGCACGGAGCGATGAGGAACTTGATGCCGACCGTTATTCGATCGGAGCGTTTGTCGCCGGCGAATGCCGCGGCGAAGGCAAAATTATTGACGGTCGAATCTTCATCACAGTTCATGGAGAGAACGGCGAGAAAGTAAACTTCAAACTCCATGACAACCTCACCGGTGAATACCGCGACCTTGCCGAGCGTGTTGATTTTGCAGACATGCGTGGCACATTCAAATCGCCGATGCATTTAGATACAGATGGTAGCGCAGGCATTCAGGATGTAATATCCGATAGCGAAATAGATCCGGAAGCCGAAATCTATACAATTTCAGGTCAGCGCGTAAATTCGCAGAACCTTGCCAAGGGCATATACATTGTCCGCACCAAGACAGCAACTCGCAAGCTGATTAAGAAATAATCTAAGCAACAAGCCATCTCCTTGCCTCCCTATAGCGGGAGGCAAGGAGGCGGCATTTTCTAATTGACCAACCTCATCTAACATTATCACGCAATGATACCGAACACGCCAAGGCGTAGAATAAGTATGCTGAAACGATTGACAGCAGCCATAGTCATGGCTTGTTCATTAGGCATTGTGTCTGTATCGGCACAGGATATCTCTCAGATAGCAAAAAATGACCCTTTGCTCATTACCGGATCGATAGGCACTAACAATACCTATTTTCATAGTTCGGCAGGGAACAACTATATGTCTCCTCTCAGCAACTCTGTATTTGCCAACCTAAATATAAACGTATACGGATTCTCGTTGCCTTTCTCCATATATTTTTCCAACGACAATCTGAATTTTAACTATCCCCAATTTTCGTTCAATCTGAGTCCGAGCTATAAGAACTTTACGGCTCATTTCGGCCAGTCATCAATGCCTTTTTCCAACTACATTCTCAATATGTCGTTCAACGGAGTGGGCCTTGAATACAAGGGGCCGAAATTCCGAGCGTCGGCGTTCTATGGAGTGTTGCGCCGCGCCGTCAATGATGACCCCGAGAGTCCGAATCCTCGACGTGCCCAGTACAAGAGATATGGCTGGGGCTTTTCGGCCGGATACGGCAAGAACGGAAACAGCATCGATATATATTTCCTTCGTGCGTATGACTCCGAAGGGTCTATAGATGAATACTGGAGACAATATTACCGTCCGCAGGAAAACCTTGTAGTAGGGTTAAAGGGTCAGGTAAGCCTCTGGAATAGAGTGTCGCTTTCCGCCAATATGGCCACCTCGGCGTTTACCGCCGACACCGAATCACAAAAAGTGACGACAGGAGAGGCTACCCGTTTTGACAAAATCTTTGAACCACGGTATACTTCGAGGGTGCGATTTGCAGGCGATGCAGCCCTAAACTTCTCTTTCCCGTGGATGAACGCCTCTGTTTTCTATAAAATCATCCAGCCCGATTATGTCTCTTTGGGTACATATTATACATCCAACAACTATCATAGCCTGGGAGTGAACCTCGGAACAACCTTGTTCAGACGTCTTTCGCTGTCGGCATCCTTCTCCGGTCAGGCCGACAACTTGTCCGACCAGCAGTTGTACACCACTGAGGGTTATGTCTACAACGCAATGGCCTCGCTGCGACTGGGCAATAATTTCAGCTTATCGGCTATGTATAACGGATACCTCCAGCGACAGAGCGATGGCACAGCCGTTGTGAACGACACCACGCAAGTCAAGAGAATTCTTCACAGTATGAGCTTGCTGCCGACCTATAGTCTGCCGGGTGACAATCTCGACCATACCATTTCACTTTCAGGTAATTATACCATAAACAAAGACCTTAATAAGTTTTCCATAGGGCAGACGGATGTCAATACCCTTGCCCTCGGCGCTTCATACAATATGAATGTAAAGCCATGGGAAACCAACTTCACTCTTTCGATCAGCCATCAGGGCACTAAAGGCTTCAACTCGGAATACATTTCGGATGTGGCCTCACTCTCTGCAGGTCGGTCATTCCTTAAAGAAAAGAATCTCAGCGCCTCGGCCACGGTGTCATGGTGTTACAACAACGTAAAGCACCAGTCCAAGAGCCTCTCCATGGGTCTTGACTTGAATGCCGGATATACGCTGAAGAAATATCATACGTTCAGCCTCTCTGCTTCTTTTAGCAAATATGGCGACGTGAACATTTCCAAAACGAGGTCCAATCTCGACGCCACCGACATACGCCTCTCCCTCAATTATCTCTACACTTTCACTTTGCTTAGTATCAAGCACAAAGACAAAAAGAAGAAATGAGACGCTTTATCACATATATGCTTTTTACGCTAACCCTTGGCGCCGCAGTTTGCGCTCGGGCATTTCCGCCTCAGGGCATCTCACCTGATGTCATGACGCAGTTCAAGGCGCCTCAGTGGATTCAGCCCCGGGCGGAAACCGGAGAATTTGTCGAGCTTTCGACCGAGCTTCCTATGTTTCAGTGGATTCCACCCGTTCTCAACGGCAGCCCCGTACCTATGGGCACAACCTACGACTTCACCATAGTGGAGATAATGCCCGGTCAAAGTCCGGACCAGGCCATTGAACGCAACCCGGTCGTATATCGTGCGCCGGGATTGATTACACCCCAATGCCTGCTTCCCCGCACAATAGTCGAAGCCTTACGTCCCGAGGCCGAGTATGCGGCTCAAATTAAGACCAATGTACCTCATAATAGGCTTGCCAATGACGGCGCCGGCGAATTGCTACTTTTCAGACTTGCCAAAGTCGAAGTGAAACTTCATAACGAAAAACAAGAACCACAATGAGACGACTTCAACGATATATTACTCTGCTGAGCTTAACCCTTTGCTGCACCATAGCGGCATTTAGCGAGAATCTCACCGTGACAATAACCCCGGTGAGGCAGGTTTTGCCTCCCCAGGTGATGTATTATCTGTCCAATCCCGGGCAGTATTTCAATATTTCTGCCCAAAACACGGAGAATGAAGCAGTACTTATGTACTTTGGCGTTGAATTGCGTCAATTGACTCCTTCGTCCGACATTGAAATAATAGTCCCGGGCAAAACAATGCCCGTGAAGCCTTTTGAAATTCCCGCCAACGGGACCAAGGTATTCAATGCGGTGGAAATGCGCGATATGTTCAATCATGTCCGCATGGAGGATATCTCTATGCCCGCGGGATTATTTGATAATGTTACCTCAGGCAGCTTCGGAAATATTCCGGAAGGCACCTATGAGATAATACTTTCCGCATATAAGTGGGATCCGTATCTTTCCTCACCTGTTTTGCTAAACAACCCGTCACTGAGCCGCACAATTTTCACTGTGTGCTATCAGGCCAAGGCACCCGAATGGATTATGCCGGTGGCAACAGGCGAATATGACGACAAAAATATAGCCACGCTGTCGAAGCAAACTCCGCTGCTGACATGGATGGCTCCGGTGGTGAATTGTGATCCAAAGCCGCGCCATTACAACTATGATATTAAGATAGTACAGCAGATGCCTTTGCAGGCCATCGATGATGCTATGGACCGCAATCCCGTGGTCTATCAGGCCAATAATCTTCAGATGCCGCAATGCATCATACCGACCAATGTAATAAAAGACTTCTCGCCTTACGAGACATATCTTGCGCAAATCACCGCTCATTCCAATGCCACCCAGATAGGCTCGCTTGACTACATCAATATCGTCAACGAGGGGAAAAGCGATATCAAGATGTTCCGTGTCAAGGATTATTCCGAGACACCGGCACAGCCTGCGACATACTCTCGTCCCAAGCTGATGCGGCCAAATCTGCCCGCCGGGTTGTGGTATGCACAGTTCGACCCCGCCAAAGACGAGGTCACCTGGTCGGCACCCCGCCTCGACAATGCCGGAGGGAAGCAAGTATCATTCACCTATGATGTACGAATCATCAAACCCACAAGCGGCTATTACATTTATCAACAGAGCGAATGTTTAAAAGCCGCCAATGAATTGGAGCCCATCTTTGAGCAGAAGGGCATCCGAACCACCTCATACCGCATCCCCGCATCCATGGCGGACGCTCTTGACCCCAAGTCCGTCTACCTGATGCAAGTTGTGGCTCACCCCGACACTGTTGCAGGTGATTACAAGGCTCTAACCTTCGAAGGCGAAGGCAAGGGCATACCCGTGGCATTTGCACGCGCCCAGACCGTGTTCTCGCGGCCCGTATTGGTTACACCCAGCCCCTATCAGAGTTTCGACCAGTTTGCCTACGAAAATGAAGACATCTCCAAGGGTGTGCATATCCTCATGAGGGACAATCCCGTCATCAAGTGGAAGCCCTGTGAGGTTTCATCCGTTGACGATGGCCGGACGCTACCCAATGTGACCTATGACATTAAGATTACTCAGCCAAATAAGAAATACCCGGCATCAGCTGCCGGTATGGAGGAGGCTCTCGACAACGAAAGTCCGTTCTATGAGAAAAAAGGCCTCACATCCACCGAGTTCAAGGTGCCCATCGACTTATTTGACATTGTAGACCCCAAACAACTGTTCCTGGTGCAGGTTACTGCCCGTGTGGAAAATGCTGCTTCGGGCGACCAATCCTATGTATTCCTCAACAAAGGCAAGAGCTATCCGGGCCTCGTCGTCCTCCGCAAAACAACGGATATAACCCAGTATTCTGCCCCACGCCTTACAGTGCCCAAACCTTACACCGAAATAGGCAACAAAAAATTTGAGGTTCTCAATCCCAACAACTGCATCATCAAGTGGAGCGCCCCTGTGGCTTCGGGCAAAGCGCAAGATCCTGTGGATTTCACTTACGACATCTCCATCTTGCAGCCTACAGGCGGGTACGACGCCTCTCTTGCCACCATTCTCGGCGAAGCTATCGACGGCGAAGTTGTTTATGAGCAAAAGGGCATATCCTCCACATCCTTTAAGATGGACAAGAGGGCTTTTGATGCGCAGATTGATACAGCCTCCATGCTCCTGCTGCGTGTCCGCGCCGTGGCCGACGAAGACTATTGCCAAAAGCACAATATTCGTCTTGAGAATGACGGCTATTCAGCCCCCGCGCTTGTCGGGTTCAAGTCAGGCTCCGGCGATGATGCCGATATAATCGGCCTCGGAGGCATGAACCTGACAGATTCACTATATAATTTCGTCAATCCTGAAATAGTACTTCCCCATTTCCACCCCGATGAAGGCGCAAGGAAAGAGTTCCTCAATTCAGACATTGCTGTCAAATGGAACAGGCCGACTTTCGAAGGAGGTGCCGGAGCACAGCCTGACACGATACAATTCGTGTATGATGTAGAGCTGTTTGCCGCAAAGGATTACATTTCCAGGGAAGAGATGCTCAAGACTGCCCCGATCTATGCCAATAAGGCACTTAAGGCACAGACCGACACCATCCGTTGGGACAAACTCGACGGGAAGGTGGAAAAAGGCGACTACCTGATGCTTCGTGTCAAGCCCACGGCAGTGAACGATAAATCCGTTGCTTTCCTAAACGACAGCATCAACATTGTGGACTTCGCAATGTCGGAAGTTTTCACAAGCCGATATTTCCAATGTGCAAATCAGATAGAGATTTCCAATGAGAGACCCACGACATCCGGTGTAGACGCATTGAAAGGCAAAAGCGTAAGAATCGGTGAGTACGAGCTTGTGCTCGACGGCAAGCTGGAAGCCATAACAGACAAGCCGGGACACTTCAAAGGCACCGGCCATGTGATATGGGAACCGCTACTGATGACATGGAAACTTGCCGTCAAATTCGACGACATAGCCATTAATACCGACAATCAGGTATTTGCCGGCAATGTGGAGACCTACGGCGGAGAAAACAACAAGATGAGCAGCTCGGAAGTAGTTGACAAGTTATTCTCCGACTGGGGTATCGATAACCTCATCGGTGACACCGGCATCCCCTACGCAGACAAACTTCAGGGCAAGGCCGGCGACAAGATTAAAAGCCTTGCCGAGCAACTCCCCATAGGCGAATACTATCAGCAATTCCAGGAGGGAAAAGCCTTTGTGGCCGGACTTCTCCAGGGCAATGTGGAGAATGTTACCTTCCCGCTTGAGATTCCGAAAGAAATCAATCCCTCGCCGGTGAACTTGACAATCTCGAAAATGAAGTTTGCGCCGACCTATGCCACCATGGACTTGTTCGGCACCTTCGTTGTGCCCAATACCAAGGCCACTCAGGGACAGATTTTGGTCTTCGGCGCACCGAGGATGTGTATCAGTCCCAAGTCGCTCATACCCGAAGGCGGCACCGTGGCGCTCCTTAAGGATTTTGAAGTACAGGAACCCAAGAGCGGTTTCAAATGCAAATTCCTTGCGCCCAAGGATGTTATAGAGCCGGAAGACGGATGCTTTGTATCTTGGAGCGGTAATAAATTCGAATGGCTCAACCTCGACATCGACATGACCATGCCCTCCGACCTCAAAAAGGTGGTCAATGGTAAACGTACAGAGGAATCGCCCATACTCCACGTAGGCACCAAGATACAGAAGTGGGAAGATTTCACGGCTGAGGTATCTGTCGACCCGTTCGAACATGTAGATCTCCCCGGTTATGTGTTTACGGCAGATGAGGCTATTATCGACCTTGCTTCCGGAAGCAATCACACTAAGATGGGATCTTTCCCCGAGGGATATAAACTTGAGAGCCTCGGTTTGGCAAAAGGTAAGGAAAAAGAATGGACAGGCCTTTATTTCAAGGAACTGTCAATGGCATTCCCTTCGTCAATCAAGATAGGCAACGGCAAAGAACCGATGAAGGTTGCCGTGGAGAACCTCTTCATTGATAAGTCCGGATTTACCCTCGACTGCGGCGTTGTCAACGCCATCAACTACAAGGCCGGCGAGAGCGGAACCATTGGAGGTTTCAAGTTCAGCCTTGACAAAGTTATGGTGTCGATAGTCCAGAACGACTTTAAGAAATTCGGATTTAACGGCAAGCTCGAAATCCCCCTGTTCAAGGGAGAGATTGACTACGCCTGCAATATTTACAATCAGTCCTTCACCGGAAAGGGTGGCGGCAAAGGTTTTGCATACGTATTCAAAACTTCGCAGATTGAGGATCTCAACTTTGACTTCATGCTTGGCGACCTCACTCTTGACAAGGACCTGACATATTTCCTCGTTGAAGCCATAGACAACGAGTACGGACAGACAAAAACGAACGTCGAGCTTCTTGTCGGCGGCGAGGTCACTATCGCCGGCGTGGAAACCTTAAACAAGAAGCTGGCCAAACTGCCCTTCAAACTTCAATTGCCCCAGATTAAGTTCTGCAAGATGCGCCTTGCCAACAATGACGGCTTCGAGTCGGTATATGAGAGCGGGTTGCAGACTTCGGCGGCAGCGGCTACCCAAAAGATGTTGGCTGACGTAGAGAGCAGCAGCGCTATCGGCGCCGGGTGGTGGAATGAAGCTTCGAAGATTGATTTTGGAGAAAACAGCGGCCTCTACCTCAGCATGGGACAATGGGGCTGCGCATCGCCACAGAAGAAGATCGGGCCATTTAAATTCACACTCAAGAAGTGGGGCTTTGATTTGCATAGAGACGAAAAAGACCCCTACATAGGCATAACCCTTGGCGGCGATATAACCCTTTGCGAAGAACTTGAAATCAGTGCCGGCACTACATTAGAGTTCCAGTCATGGGTAAAGAACATCGACGACCTCTCCAAAATCTCGCTTGACTATAAGGAGACGAAATTTAGGGATGCCTCCCTTGCCATTGACGGCAAGATATTCAAGTTGGAAGGAAGCCTGAGCTGTGCCGAAGACCCGGGTAAGGATTCGGGATACGCCGGTCAGATTAAAGCCAGCGTCAAAGGCGGCCTCTTTGAGGTGACCATTGACGGCGGATACTATGACCATAAGGAAGAAAACAACAACTTCAGCTGGGGCTACTTCGATATCATGGCAGGAGGCAAATGCGGCATCCCCGCCGGTCCTCTTACCATCAACGGTATCCACGGCGGGTTCTATTTCAACTGCGCAAAAGACTTCGCCAATTCGCAATCCGGCAAAGCCGTTCCAAAACCGGCCAAGGGTGTCATCGGCATCATTGCCGGCATGGGCCTTTCAACCGTCGATAATGTAACACTCAAAGGAAACCTCGACCTCACGGTTGTTTTCGACACCAAGAAAAAAGACTTGACAACCTTCATCTTCAAGGGGGATGTCGATGCTGTTGGCGGTATGGTCAAGAGCAAGGTCAATATGGTCTATGAGAACAATGATCAGGAACAGTATTTCCAACTCAATGTCACCGTCGATGCCAAAATGGATGGCGGAACGGAAGAACTTACCAAAAAGCTCAAGGCTCTTGACTCCACTTTCGAGGGATATAGTGAAGACCTTGGAGATTACGCAGGTAACTTCACCGGCTCTGTCAAGGATAACAACGACTCCAAGACCGGAGACTACGAAAATACGATGAAGAAGTATGAAGAGAAGAAAAAGAAAGACTCTGACAAGTCAGACTCCGGTATCAAAGCCCAAGGTCCCGGAGCCCATGTAGAGCTCGACTTCTATATCGGACATAAGAAAACCGGTAGTGATACTTCATTGAAATGGCATGTCTATCTCGGTCAACCCGATCCGGACAAGCGCTGCACATTTACACTTATTGACTTCAATAGCACAATCGTTACTGTGGCCGTGGGAGCCAATGCATATCTGTGCGTTGGAAACGAGCTGCCCAACAACGGAAACCTTCCGCCCATTCCCGTGAAGATTCGCAACTTCCTCAACGGATCCTCCTCCGGTACTTATGAGAGCGATGACGTATCCAAAGCCGACAAAGCCAGGAATGAAGCCAAGTCTCGGTTTATGTCCAACGCGACCACCGGTGGCGGCGTGATGATGGGTGCTGCCGTATGGGGTTACATCAAAGTTAACCTCGGACTTTTCTACGGCGATATGGGCGCAGAAGCCGGATTTGACCTATCCATCCGCAAGCTTGGCCCGGAGCGATGCATCAACCTCAAGGGTGGTACGCCTGGCCATAACGGATGGTATGGCGAAGGCCAGCTCTATGCCTATATTTATGCAAAGTTCGGCATACGTGTCTTCCTTGGATTCTTCAACAAGAAGATTGACCTCCTTGACGCAGGTATGGGTGGCGTCCTCAGATGTGGTATGCCCAATCCCAACTATTTCACCGGCAAAGCCCGTGTGAAACTCCGTCTGCTTGGCGGCCTTGTCAAGATCAACAAGAAATTCTCCTTTGAATGTGGTAACGTCTGCGAGATGTTCTTAGGAAATGCTCTCGACAACTATAAGCTCTTCGAAACGTGCAACATCGGTTCCGAAGATTGGGACAAGGCAGTCGAGAATCCTATCGACTGGCAGATTCAGAGCCGCCCCAAGGTAACCACTCAGTCTGATATCAATAGCATTATCAATGTGGCCGACCCCAACGAAGTTGCAAAACTCAAGGAATCGAGTGCTGCCGACAACTACGACGAGAAGGCTATCGAGCGTCTTGCAAGCCGTAAATTCAAGTTCGAGATTATGGCCGACTCCGTGCCTACTCTGACCGAGTACTCGAACCTTAAAGATGCAAAGGCCGGTAAAAATGGCAAAACGAGCGAAATGGAGTATTTTGTCAATGGAGACAAGGTGACGCTGAGCGTTACAGCACTTAATCCTAACAAATATTACCGTCTGCGCATCAAAGGACGTGCCAGGGAATTTGTCAAAGGAAAATGGAATCATCCCGAGACTTTCGATACAATCACCAATCAATGGAATTTCCGGCCCTGGACCCAGACCAAGGACTTCTTCTTCGTAACCAATAACACCGCAGAACGCACTTTCGAAGATGCGGAAGACCTTGAACAACACGTAGCCCTTGCCTTCCCCGCCAACACGGATGGCTATAAGGACAAAAACGGTATCCTGATTTCCAGCAAGGATGTGCATGTCCTTCCCATTGACCTCAAGCATCCTATAATCTCCCTTAAATATAGGATGAAGGGAAAAGCTTATAATAAGGGAAATCTTAAATGGTACCTATATAAAGGGACTCAGATTGTGTCCAGTGCCAACAATAAATGGATCGAGAACGACTCAGTGTCCATAATGACTCCCGATGGCGGACTTGAACTGTTTAATGTTACACGTCAATATGGCCATTGCAGACTTGTCCTGCGTTACGAATGGGTTGAACGCTTGAGGAGTCCGGCAACATGGACCGAATATAAGAACTATGTAGTCTACGGAAATTCTCCCGAGGAAGTATATAAGAGAGAACAAAGTAATCTGCTGAAGAGTTTGACAAGTAATACAAATACAGCAACAAGTACTACAGTAACAAGGACTCCTACACCATCGAGGAATACCGGAACCGGAAGAACCGGAAGAACCGGCAGCAGTAGCAGCGGTAGCAGTAGCAGCAGCGGCAGCAGAGGCGGCGCAGGCACAAGGAATGTCTCTTTAAATAATTACCGCATAGAGGTGAACAAAATCGATTATGCCACTACGACAGATTTGGGAGAATCCACTGATGCATCCAGCGGAGGAACTCGCTATCGTGTGACCATATACAAGAAAGAAAGTGCCATGGTCGATGCTCACCAATCCAAGGATCTGATGGATCTGAGCAACGTATATCTTTACGGAAATCCGCCGGATGGAGATAAGATATTCGATACCCCCACAAATAATACAGAGCCTTACTTTGAGGCATTCCTTGGAGTGCGGCTCGACCACATGACTTTGAACATCTCTCGACAGAGCGATCAGTATCTGATTGGCGACTTCCAAAAGAGTGATTCCAAATTCAGCGTGGCTTCCCCCGGTTTGCTCACTATTACGTCAAATCCCTTCACCTACATGAGCTATCTGAGCAATATGTTCTTCATCGGAGGTCGTTATTTCTCCTCCTCAAAGAACAAGCTAAACTTCACATGTAGGTCCACGGAGTCAATGTATATAGATACGCCCCTTGGAACGTGGAACTTCGGTTTACTTCGAGCCGGGAGCTATTATCTCATATCGGATGGTCAGGTCTCTATCAGAGAGAAAGTCACGATGGACAGAACTAAGATTTTCAAAACACACGTCAGAACCCTATGGCCTCTCTATAGCCGTGGCACTGTTTATCACAACAACCTGCTTGGTGAGGATACCGACGGTTTGATTACTGAATTGCCGTTGACCGAAAGGGCTCAGGCCGAGGTTTTCTATGACCTGTTTGATGTATGTGCGAAAGTCTCGGATGAGATAGGGGCAACAGTTCATTATCAGAACGAGTATAAGAGAGGTAATATGAAAGACTGGATGGCAACTAATGCCGGACGTATATTCACCACATCCGGGCGTTACAATCGTATCCGCCTGAATATTCCGGCATATCAATATGGTGTCATCTGGAATTCGGCATCCTACGGTGGGCTTAGCCCCAACAGAACTTTTGAGGATCCTTGGAGCTCAAGACATTTACGTATTATTACCCATCCGGCTGTCGAATCTCCGAGTTGCTATCTTGGTAGAAGGCTTTATCTATACACAGCCACTTCGATGGATACCCGCTTCTCATCGAGTAAGGCCTCTGAATACAGTAATATGAAATTCACTTTCACCCGTTACCGTGTCAATGCCTGGAACTACAAGGCTATGAGGTGGACGCTCTTCAGACCGGCATCCTGCAAGGAAATCAAGGACAACTGCGACTACTTCTTCAAGACATATACGAGGACTTATAAAGAGCTGATAAAGAAATTGTAAGAATATAAAGACAATGAAACATAATAAAACAAAACATATGCGTACGTTGCTTTGGGCCGTGGCTGTCACGGCGGCCGCTCCCTTGGTTTTCGGAATGGTGCAAACGCAAGATCTTGGCGATGCCATGGAGTCTGCCTCCGCCGATTCGGTCTCCGCTAACGACGGTGTAATCTATCGCGACCAATTGCCCGGTACCTATCCTCTCGGGACGATAAAGCCGGATACCACCTCTCGCATAGAGGACATGTATGTATACATCAAGGCAACAGCTCGCGCTTACGGCGACAGTGTGGTGCTTCGCTGGGCCATTTCAGAGTATCCCGAATGGGAATATCTCAACCATTTCGGCTATGACGTCTACCGAGTGAACGATGACGCTGACGGATTCAAGCTCGACACTCTTGCGCAACGCATCAGGCCGCTGTCGCTTGAGCAGTTCAAGAAATGCTATCCCGACACTGTCGACTCTATAGCATATATGGGCATGGGCGCGATTTACGGCAGCGGAGATATGTATCCCGAAATGACAACCTACGAGCCCGGCACCATAGGAGCATTCTCCGAAATGGAGCAGGACCAGAAGACGCGCCTCATGGCAGCCTATCTGGCGGCCGAGTGGCGTCCCGACGTGGCGCAGGCTATGGGCTTGAGGTTTGTGGACCGCACCGCCAAGAAGGGTAAGACATATTCCTACTATGTTCTACCCTCGGTTACCGATACCACCGGACGTTTCTTCATTATGCCGGCTCAGGTGGAACATGTTTCCAACAGCAAATACAAACCGCAGCCCTACGACATTCAGATTACCGACTCAATTACCGGACATGGTAGCGTGACACTCTCCTGGAATGACACTATCAACGGTACTTTTGAGATATACACCCGTCCGGTAGGTTCTACCGAATGGGAGAAGGTGAACAAAAGACCTTATGCGCCGCCTATCTCCGCCGGGCTCAATAACGAGGACATTATCTTTGAACATTCTCATGGCCTTACCGGCGATTTTGAATATGCCATTCAGGCTCACGATGCTTTCGGCGACCTCACGGCCATGAGCGCCCCCATAAAAGTTCATTTCCCCGACATGGAGCCTCCGCGCGGTCCCGAAATCACATTGATAGAAATCGACCGCCCCGGCGAAAACCTTTGGGATGAGATATATGCTACTATCCATTTCCGCAAAGACACCATAGAGAACGACTTCGTGCGTTATATCCCTATGTATCACAACGAGCGCGACTCCCTCAAGCAATGGCGTCTTCTGACCGACCAGTATATTGCACCCACCGACACCACCGTGCGTATCGATGTGACCAAAATTTCCACCGGTCTGATTGTTATGGCGGCTGTCGATACTGCCGAAAATATTGGATATTCCATGCCCCGACTTCTGCGTGTCCATGATGCCAAGCCACCTGTGGCGCCGACCAATTTCAAGGCTTTCCCCGCGCTTGACGGAACCGTAGCCATGATGTGGGACATGTCCGACACTCTCGATGTGCATTATTACGACGTATTCTATGCCAATGCACGCGACCACCTCTTCCAGATGGCAAACCACAGCCATATAATTCCACGTTCATACACGGACACTATAGCTGTGGACGCTAACGAACGATACATCTACTATGCCGTGCGTGCTGTCGACTGGGCCGGCAATTCCGGCGCATTCTCAGACACCATCGCTGTGCTTCGACCCAATACCGCTCCTCCCTCCAAAGCGCACCTTGATTCGGCATGGGTTGACAATAAGATGATTCATACCCGCTGGATTGGCGGCGGCGATGAGATCATCGGACATTACAATTGCTATCGTCGCAAGGCCGGAAGCCGCGACTGGCAATTGCTTAGAACTTTCGATGGCGACTCGGTACGTGCCAACGGCCATGTAATGCAGGTCGATGATGCTCCCGATGGTCCCGTAAATCAGCGATACGAGTATGCCGTGGAGACTGTAAGCCTCTGGGATATCGGTTCCGGATTGACCCCTGTTTTCTCGGCAAAAGTTAACTATGACAGATTTTTGGACATTCCTGTCAAGCTTCTGGGGGATTACAGCAAAAATGATGCTTGTGTAAAGCTGGCGTGGGAGATTTCCGATGTCCCATCCGGTGCCCCATATTACTTCTGCCTCTATCGCAAGCTCCCCGGTGATGATACCTTCGAGTATATCACCGACATCCCCTCCGAACGGAAGTATTACGTTGACCCGCGGCTCAATCCCGGCGAGACGGCCGAATACTATATCTGCATACAGTTTGAGGATGGACGCCAGTCCGGACAATCGAACATAATGACAGTGTCTGCTCCCCGAAAGGAGGCTACCCCTCCAGTTACACAACCCTAACGTTGACTGAATTATGAAGCATCTCTTATGGACCCTTACAGCAAGCCTGCTGATGATTTCATGCGGCGATTTTTACCAGTTTGGGGAAGAACCCGATGACTGGGACGGCGTCAGCATGCGTATAACCAACGCGGAGTCCTGCGTGATGGTGGGAGATTCCATGCCGCTGGGAATCGAGTTTTCGGATACGTCTAAAATCGGCAGCCCTGTCTTTTGGATGTTGTCCGACCCCAATATCGCCAAATTGCACAATGACACTCTCCATGCCGTATGCCCCGGAGCGGTCGATATTATGGCCATCAGCAGAAACGGCCATTTGACCGACACATGCCGGGTGAGGGTCATAGATAGGTGGGAAGCCGGAGATTTCCATAGGTGGCACCCATCCGATATGGTGATTTATGCCGACATAAGCATTGACGGTAAGCCTTGGGACAGTTCGACAATGATGATCGGAGCTTTCGTCGGAGGCGAACTCACCGGATTGGCGGTGCCCCGCGAGGCTTTCGGCATTCCCTATGCCGAGCTCCGAATATGGGCTCCCACAAATCAGGGGCAGGGCAAAATAGACCTTCGCTGCTATGATAGAGAAAATTTCCGTCTCTATGTCCTAAGGGACGACATAGAGTATGACGCATATCAAACCCTCGGAACCCTTTCCAATCTTTATCCAATAAAATTTGAACGATGAAAACCATAAAAAATATATTGGCAATAATCGGCATCTTGATATTTGCATCAGGCTGCACTCTCATGCTTGATGAACCGCCCGCTGATGGCAACGATGATACGCCTAACGGCGACGGTTTCACAGCTCCGCGTACCGAGCAGACCGAATTCGGCGATGTGACCTATCAATTTCAGGATGGCGTCCGGCTCATCAACGAGAAGTATGTGCCCTATATCATTTCCTGCCGTAACGACTCCACATTGGGTCATACCGAAATCCTATTTACCAAGAATATTCCCTCCGACCTTCTTCCGCAGCGCGGCGATTATATCGCCACCACCATGAGTCAGCTATTCCAGCAGACACTTTGCGACGAGGTTGACAATATCGAGGAAACCGGGGGAGGATATCTGCTGATATCCCATCCCGTGCCGCTTATAAAAGTATTCAAAGAACTTGACTTTTCGATTGACGCAAGAATTGCCGGAGACTATGAGGATAGTTCGGAACAATCTCGCTCGGGAGGAAATACCCCGAAACTGAAAGGTTTCCGTCTTGTTCCCAGACATAACTCATATTCAAGAGGGGAAGAGGTTGACGGTGAATCCTCAGAAGCTCTCTTTTCCTTGGCATTCTGGGATGGTGATGAGAGCAAACTCAAGGAGTTCGAAACCAATCCGGCAGATTATCGTAAGTGGGAGCATAATTTGGAAAAGTCACCTGTTTCATTCTTATTTCCGTCAATAAGATCAGGCGGTTCGGCAACTCACTCTGCAACAAGGGTTGGACTCGCAAGTTATCAAAATATTAAGCTGAAGTTTAGCCTGAAAAACGGATTTGACCTTGAATTGAGCAATGATCTCGTGCAGACTTATTCTTTTCGTTCGGAGGCATGCGACCGGTGGTATGCATTTCCCGTGGTTGGATCCACAGGAATGACGGTGCCCAAAGATGGGATTCTCCATGAAAACAGATGGACTAAGTATGACTATGCGCTTCCTCTTCCCGTGTTGCCATCAATAGGACTTGATGCTTATGTGGCAAAATTGTGCCTTGATTTCAATTTTGCTTTTGCTTATGACGAGGCAAGCAAAATCACAGGCGATAAAGTTTTCCGTTATGAAGGCGCGCAAAAGACTCAGTTTTTTAAATGGAACATGAAGACGGACAAAAATTATGAAACCACAGTCAATCGCTCCAAATCTCTGGACGTCACTGATCCCCGTCTTCGGAAAGATCTATCGAATACCTGTTTTCAGTATGCTACAAGAGGGTTTCTTCATATTGATATTGGTTTTACCTTAGGTGCGGCCACATTGGATATCTCTCCTTTTAGAGTCAATCTTGACGTTTCCTGTACTCATAAAATGACAAATGACGGAAGCAAATCCAAACCGTCAACGCTCAAAGCCCCAGCACCCATAGGTTCCTTGGGTAATAAGGAAAATACGTATGAAGCCACCGATAAAAGCCTGGATGAATGGAAGGGTACTCTTGCTGTGGGATTATCGACAGACATGAAAGGCGGAGCTGATTTAGGTGATTTAGCTGACTATTATGACTGGTTTAAGCACGCTGCTGTTTCCTTGAAGTGGATTGAAGGCTCGCTGGTTCTGTGGCGCATTGCCGACAGTGCCTATCCTGTCATTGAATATCAACAGACCTATACCCCTTCAAACTATACATATCACGGCACTGTCACGTTGCCCCATCCTGGAAAGATAGGATGGTTTAGCGTAAAAGAGGATATAATGGAGGACTTTTGTAATTTGGAACTTCTTATATTCGACGAAAATTTTAATTTCATTAAGAGAGCCAAATGGGGTTTAAATAATTCTGTAAGCAAAATCGGATATGGAATAGAATATGGTTTTGACTTCACTCTCGATAACACTGAATTGCCCCCCTTTAGCAAATATTTCTATGTGGTGCCCGCTTATAAGATAAATAATTATTCTGATTATGGAACGCGTCTATTCTCGAAACCCTTGAAGTATACCACCCGTTTAAATACGGGCCAGATTAATGGAGTGGAGACCTTATGGGTAGAGAACGATGACAAATACTGCAAACCCGGCTACTGCCTCGACGGTATAGCCATGGATGCCGACTGCCTTTTTAATGCCTCCTCTCCGGCGAATGTTAATGTGAAGGTCGAATTCTTCGATTCAGACGGCAGAAATGTGATGTCAAAAGATTTTCAGTATGCAATCGGGACATCTAAAGGAGGTAAGATTAAAGCCATCTATCTTATCAATCACCGCATCGAGACTGTGATTGATAAGGCAAAAGTTACCCTTTGGTATGACGACCCCTATCGGGAGAACTCCGTCGACC
>OBLI01001549.1_pt1 | contig 21994 bp, 16 predicted proteins | sample 1519701 | NCBI WGS metagenome assembly OBLI01 (sample SAMEA3663005, study PRJEB22513) | pig gut metagenome | biome: pig gut; feature: pig-associated habitat; material: faeces | place: France | collected 2012
ATAGTTTTGCACATCAATATAGCGCGAGCGTGCCTGTAAGGGTATATGCCATGCCTCAGTAAAGAGTATATGTATGCCGTTATGCAAATAAGTCTTTGGCTCTACAAATCAGAATTTATCAACGGATATCTGCCAGCATTATTACTTCAATTTTGTTTGCCATTCCTGTTCTTTGAAACCAACAAGGACATGGTAATCATCTACAAAAATCGGACGTTTGACCAGCATACCGTCTGTGGCTAGGAGCGCATATTGTTCCTCCTCAGTCATGGTTAGCAGTTTATCTTTGAGTTTCAGTTCTTTATATTTTAGTCCACTGGTGTTAAAGAATCGCTTGAGGGGAAGACCGCTCTTTTCATGCCACAAGCGGAGTTCTTGTGCTGTAGGGTTGTCCTCTTTGATGTTTCTCACTTTAACGGTGATATCATTATCTGCCAGCCACTTTTCCGCCTTTTTGCAAGTAGAGCAACGGGGATAGCATAGGAAAATTGCTTGCTTCATTTTTGTACCTTCTTTCTATATAGCCAATCTACGATAACCATATTTTCAATCATAAAAAATATAACTCTTTTATAACTGAAAAACAACCACAAAAATATTTTACAATTGTTTTTTTGTAAAATATACGCAAATACCATAGGAGCTTCTATATTTAGTACATTTTACATTACAAAATGACAAGCTGGGCGATATTGAAAAACACGAAAACATTGGTTAGAATAAGTATAGCAGAATACTAGCTAAAATGGAGGTGCAGGTATACCATCTTATCAGATAGAGGATGTTAGGGGATATTCAGATAAGGAAGTAGAAAAATATGTAGAATTTATCCAAAAAGCAGCTTATTTAATTATGGAATTTGCGCAGGAAGGCGGTTTTGAACATGCCTCAGCTGTTTAAAATAGGTAACTATTGGGTGTATTTTTGGTCAAATTAGGGGATTCCCGTAGAACCGGTTCATGTTCATGTTTCTTCTAATAGCCCTGTACAGAATGCCACCAAAATATGGATTACTAGAGCGGGTAAATGTTTGGTGGACATCAGGCTGTTTGGCGCAGTGTACCCGGAGATAAGTTGGTGGAAATTATCTATCAGGATGTCAAGTGGCAGAAAATAGCCAGAGTGCGTAAAGCTAAGGCTATATATGATATTAGCGGCGATTATAAACAATATGCCAATATTTAAAAATTAGCTGTATGTAAAGATATCGTAATTGTAGAGGGGGACAATCGCAGCTTTTGCACAGCTATCTGGCACAAAAACGGCTATAGCTATTCTATAACTTTGCAGGATGGGGTATCTCGCCAAGCTATAGGAGCGTTGGTAGCAGATATTTTGTAAATTTTTTAACATCCCTGTTCAGTTTGTTACTGCCCGGGGATGTTTCATTATTTTGTAAAGGATGTTGTTATGCATACTGATATTTTGTTGGTGGCTTTGAATGCCAAGTTTTCCCATACCAATCTGGCTTTGCGTTATTTGCGGGAGAGTTGCTGTCAGGCGGGGCTGGGAAGGCCAGAGCTTTTGGAGCTGACTATCAATAATTATATTCCTGAAATGCTGGGACAGATTTTTGAATATCATCCTAAAGTTTTGGGATTTAGCTGTTATATCTGGAATATTCAGCTGATAAAGCAGCTGCTTCCTTTACTGCGGAAGGTTTTGCCGGAGACTGTTATTATCTGTGGCGGGCCGGAGGTTTCCTATGGCACGGAAGCTTTTCTGCGGGAAGTTCCTGCTGTAGATTTTGTTATTCGGGGTGAGGGAGAGCAGGCCTTTCCTACTTTGCTTCAAAGGCTGTTTTCCCAACAAATAGCTGATAGCCAAGAAAAGTCCAAAGTCGCAAGACATGAAATTGTCTATAATATGAAAGCACTGGATACCCAATCAAAGGATTTGGCGGGAGTTGCCTATCTGGATGAAGCAGGTCATTATAAGGATGGTGGTGTGGTGGATGTGCCTCAGCTGGACGAAGTATCTTTGCCATTTGCCTATGAACCAGAGGAAATGGCAGAGCTTCAGGAGCGGATTCTATACTACGAAACCAGTCGAGGCTGTCCTTTCCGTTGTGCCTATTGCCTGTCCTGTGCCACGGCAGGGGTGAGGTATCGCAGTTGGCAGTTGGTTCAGCAGGAACTGCAGTTTTTTGTGAACCACAATGTACGCCAAGTAAAATTTGTAGATAGAACCTTCAATGCTAAGAAACAGCATTTTATGCCTATTTTGCAATTTATTCAGGCCCTGCCAGATAGCTGTCGCACGAATTTCCATTTTGAGGTGGCGGTGGACTATCTTGATGATGAAGTTATTTCTTTGTTGCAAAGCTTGCCCAAGCACAGGGTACAGTTGGAAATTGGCATTCAAAGCACTAATCCAGAGGTTCTAAGGCGGATTCAGCGGGTAAATCACTGGGATAGGATTGCTCACCACATCAAGGCTCTACTGGCTAAGGGGAATATGCATATTCATACGGATTTGATCATCGGCCTGCCTGGGGAAGATATGGCTTCCTTTAAAAGATCTTTTAATCAGGTGTATACCCTCAATACAGATATGCTGCAGTTAGGCTTTTTGAAATTCCTGAAGGGAGCCACCATGATGGAGATGGTGGAGCAATATCACTATCAGTATATGGATATTGGCCCCTATGAGGTTTTGTCCAATGACTGCCTTACCTATGAGGAAATCCATTGGCTTCATATTTTTGAAGCTGTTTTTGAGCTGTATCACAATGCAGGTCGTTGTCGTCATAGCTGTAATTATTTGATTGCCACTCAGGAGCAGGGAGATGCTTTTGGCTTTTACAGCAAATTAACGAACTTTTGGCAGGCCAAGGGATATCATCATCAACCTCATAGTGCCAAGCATCTTTATGGCCTTTTGCAGGAATTTGTTGGGGAAGCCTATGGCGCACAGCTGGCAGATAGTGAGCTTTGGGATAATCTCCTACGTTTTGATGCCTTGGTGGCAGATAATGGCAAAATTCGTCCAGAGCAGCTGAATTGGAATTTGGAAAAATACCAAAATTTAACAGCAGGTTTTTGGCGTAATCAAGGGGATATTACAGCTGAAAAGCTATTGCCAGGTTTCCAGTTTACTACCTGGCGGGAGATTCGCCGGAATTATCAGATTGAATATTTTACCTACCAGGTGCAAAATTTGGCCTACGGTCATGCAGAAAAACAGGACACATGGTTGCTTTTTGATTATACAAAGGGAGATGTTTGTTATCAAAAACTAGACAATTTCAACTAAAATCCATAAAATAAAGAAAAAATTCCGTGAATCTGCAATATATTCCGTGAATAGACATAAGTGCATCTTGAAAATGTAGTATAATCAATGCAGATGGAGGCAGATGCTATGGATATTTTTTTCCTTTGCTTTTCCTTGGTGGAAAAGGCTAAGGCCAATCAGGAGCTGCACAATGATTTGAAGGTTTTGGATAATATTCGTAAAACTCAAAGGGAATATTATCATAAGCTGGTGGAAAACTGTGAAAGTACTCAGCGGCTGCAGCATGATATCCGCCATCATGGTTTGGCTATGAAGTCTTATGTTTGACGGCTTGCGGGCTGTGGTGCGCAGTAGAGAGCAAAAGCAAATGCGGGCTTTGTATTTGGATTGGACCTTTAAGAATCTGTAAGCATATGTGAAAAATAAAAAGCTCCGGGAGGCAGTGCAGCCATAATGGCGGCAGAAGCTTCTCGGAGCTTTGCTTTTATGGGATTGTTATTTTACTGGGTGAGACTTTTCAATGAAATCAGTCAGGCCATTCAGCCAATCCTGAGTGTCTACATCAAAGATGGCACCCATATCACTGGCAGCAGCCAGCTGAGGGCGGATCGGAAGCTGGGCGGTTGCCTCAATGCCATGCTTGGCAGCCAGCTCATTAATATGGCTGTCACCAAAGATATAATGCTTTTTGTGGCAGTCAGGGCACTCAAAATAAGCCATATTTTCCACCAGGCCCATGACAGGGGTTTTGGTCAGGCCAGCCATTTTAACAGCCTTTTCCACAATCATAGCTACCAGTTCCTGAGGAGAGGTAACAACGATAATGCCATCTACAGGCAGGGACTGAAATACAGTCAAAGGCACATCGCCAGTTCCTGGAGGCATATCCACAAACATATAATCCACATCACCCCAGCATACATCAGTCCAGAACTGGGTAACAGTGTTGGCAATAATAGGGCCACGCCATACAACTGGATCTGTTTCGTTAGGCAGCAGCAGATTAACGGACATTACCTTGGTGCCATTCTTGGCAGTTGCAGGAGTCAGACCATTTGGGGTGCCTGTTGGCTTTTGACCACCTAGACCAAACATTCTTGGAATAGATGGGCCAGTAATATCTGCATCCAGAATGGCTACATTATAGCCCTTTTTCTGCATGGCAGAAGCCAGCAGGGAGGTAACCATAGATTTGCCAACGCCGCCTTTGCCGCTGACTACGCCAATAACCTTTTTGACATGAGAATCAGGATTGGACTGGGCCAACAGGCTCTGAGGCTCACTGCGGTCGCCGCACTCCTGTCCACAGGACGAACAATCATGGGAACATTCTTCACTCATTTTCAAAATCCTCCAATACACAATTTGCCTTACTGAATATCAGACGCTGATGTCATGTAAAATTTGTCAGCCTATTATTTAGTAAGTCTATATATATATTATACCATCTTTTTATCATAAATGGGATTTTTATCAAGTGGCCTTTAAGTGATTGAAACCCTGCCTAATATTATATATAAAATCTCCCCATGGTCTTGACCTAAAGTTAAGTTTAAGTAGTAATATATATTCTATAAAAAATCTATATTGTCAAAAAACAAGTATGGAGATGATGAGATGGCATGGGAAAATGTATTTTATGTTAGAAAGCAAGTGGAGCTTAGGAATGGAATTATCTGCGAAGGAGGACCTTATGCAAAAAAGAATTAATAATTTGTGGTTAATATTAGGTTTGTTTGTTCTGCTTATATTAACGGCAGGATGTGGAGATATATTATCAGCTCAGAAAAATAACCAGGAGGAGCTGTCAGGAGTCAAATTTGTTCGGCAGATTGTAACACAGGATAATACCTCCAGCAGGGCTATTATGTGGCAATCTGATGAGCCTATTGCTGATGGAGCAGTGGAGTATAGACAGGTTGGTGAGAATAAGGTAAATAGAGTCGGAGCCAAGGGTGAACTCTATACTGATGATGGGCAGAATCTTATGTTGTACACAGCCAGATTGGAAAATTTACCGGCAGGAGACAAGTTGGAATATCGCCTTATTGGCAATGGCCAGGTAGGAAAGTGGCACAATCTGTCTACAGATGATGGTGGAGCTTTTACTGCCTTGATTTTTCCAGATTCTCAGTCTAGCGATTATAGTGGATGGCAGGAATTGGCTCAAAATGCAGCTAAGAGAAATCCAGAGGCCAAATTCTTTGTGAATATGGGGGATTTGGTGGATAATGGTGAGGATCACAGCCAGTGGGAGGCTTGGTTTAACTCTTTGGCAGGGATTATAGATAGAATACCTGTGGCACCTATCATGGGTAATCATGAAACCTACGATAGAGATTGGCAGGTAAGGGATCCAGTGGCTTATTTGAATGAATTTGCTGTGCCGGATAATGGCAGCAGCAAATATGGCAGATATTATTATTCTTATGACTATGGGTCGGTGCATTTTATTGTGTTGAATACTCAACTGCAGGAGCTAAAGGAAATGAGTCCAGATTTGCGGGAAGAACAGCTTCGTTGGTTTCGGCAGGATGTGGCCAATAGCCAAAAGCCTTGGAAGGTGGTGCTGATGCATCGTGATGCTTTGCAGTACAGAATTAACGGCAGACCAGAGCGTCAGGAAGGCTTTGATGAGGAGGGCTTGGTGTGGATGACTGTATTTGAGGAAATGGGGGTAGATGCGGTTCTTTCAGCTCATCTTCATACTTACAGGAATCGGGGGCATATTCGTAATTTTCAACATGATGCCTCAGGGCCTTTATATATTCTTACAGGCGTAGCAGGCAATGTGCGCTATCCCAATCTTTGGCTTAATCATGCCTTGGACGAGTATGTAGCGCCTCAGCCGGAAACGGCTAACTACATGACCATGCAGGCTACAGAAAATCAGTTGGATTTCTATTGTTATTTGCCTGATGGGACAGAGTTGGATCACGAGGTACTGAAAAAATAATTTTGTAATGGCTTGGCTATAGCTTGCGGATAAGACAAAAATACTATATAATCATCATATTTAAAGACTTAAAGGGATTTTTGGAAAGGAAAATTTTGGGACGATGGCTAAGGGATTGCCTAGGTCGGGTATGGTGTTTTTATGGAATTTGATTTTAAAAATAATTTTTCCAGGTATTTGGAAGCTTTGGATGCAGAGGTTTTTATGAAGGATGCAGAGGGACGGTATATTTTTACCAATAGACCTAATCCGGAATGGGCCAAGCCTGGAGTTAGTATTATTGGCAAATTTGATAGTGATGTTCAGCTGGACAAAAATATGGCCAGACAATGCCGCAGTGAGGATTTGGAGGTTTTGGCCACTGGCAAGAAAATAAAAACTCAGTGCAGTTCAGTTATAGATGGGCACAAGGTATATTATGAGATTGTCAAAACTCCGGTATACGACGATAATGGTAATATTGTGGGTATCACCTGTATTGCCAGCGATGTAACAGAAAAGGTTAATTTGGAGCAAAAGCTGTTGCATTACTATCGGAGAGATGCGCTGACAGGCCTTTATAATAGAAATTATTTGAATAAGTGGCAGGATAGTAATACCATAGAATACCCTTTGGCTGTGTTGGTATTGGATTGTAATCATCTCAAGCATATAAATGATAATTATGGACATAAGGCGGGAGATGAGCTGCTGGGCATGGTAGCTGCGGCTATAGAAGCCAATCTTGGTAAGGGTGATTTTGCCTTTCGGGTTGGTGGTGATGAATTTGCTATTATTTGCAACAAAACAGATGAGGCTAGGGCCAAGAAACTGGTGCAAAAGCTACATTTTGAGCTGTCAGGATTATATCTTCATGGCGTGATGTTATCTGCCTCTATTGGTTATGCCTGCGTTAAGGATAATAGCAAGGAAATACCTCAGATGTACAAAGAGGCAGATCATATGATGTATGAGCACAAAAGGAAATATCATGAAATTTGCGCTAAGCAAAAGGCCGTAGAGGCTGAGTCAAGGTAAGTTTCTTCTTAAGCCTTTGGCTAAAGATCTAGGATAAGCTGGGGTATAAATGCCTATTTGGCTATTGCTTAGAATGAGATAATTTGATATACTATATCTGTTGCGGTTGTAGCTCAGCTGGATAGAGCATCTGCCTCCTAAGCAGGGGGTCGCGCGTTCGAATCGCGCCAATCGCACCAGATGAAAATAACCTCAGAACTTTGTATAGCAAAAGTTCTGAGGTTTTTTGATGCGGGAAAAGTGTTATGCCCCTACGGCTGTTGCTGAATCATCGTGATTTTTTGGCAGTGCACAAAATAAAAATGCTAATAATTTTTCTCGCTGTTCGATTGTATGTTTTCTGTGAATATGATAAAATACATACAAACATAATTTCTAAAAGAGACGAGAAAATGGAGCACATAAAGGGGGTTGAAGCATATGGACAAAAATAATTCCGTTCAGCTTTTTGAAGATAGGAAAATACGCACCGCATGGGATGAAGAACAGGAAGAATGGTATTTCTCTGTTGTGGATGTTATTGCTGTTCTGACAGATAGCTCCAATCCAACAGATTACCTCAAAAAAATGCGTAAGCGTGATGAACAGCTTGCAAGCTACCTGGGGACAAATTGTCCCCAGGTAGCAATGATGGGTGCAACAGGTAAAAAGCGTAAAGTGCTGGCGGCAACGGCTGAACAGCTTTTACGCATTATTCAGTCTATCCCATCGCCAAAAGCTGAACCGTTCAAACTCTGGCTTGCTCAGGTCGGCCGTGAACGCATTGAAGAAACAATAGATCCTGAACAGGCAATCGACCGTGCATTAGAGACATACCAGAAAAAGGGGTATGATACAGATTGGATTCATCAGCGGCTTCTTTCTATCCGCGTCCGTAATGAGCTTACCACTGAATGGCAGGAGCGCGGCGTACAGCAAGGCAAGGAGTATGCTATTCTCACTGATGAAATTACGAAAGCATGGTCTGGCATGACTACTCGGCAATATAAGAAGTTGAAAGGGCTGAAAAAAGAAAACCTGCGTGATAATATGAGTACGATGGAAATTGTACTGAATATGCTGGCAGAGGCAACAACCACAGAGTTGTCAAAAGCACATCAGCCGGTAGGCTTCTCTGAAAGTCAGAAGATCGCCCGGCGTGGCGGCAGCTATGCTGGGCAGGTTCGACAGAATATCGAAAATGATACTGGACGCCCTGTCATCACATCGCAGAATGCCGCACAGCTTAATGCTGTAGTCGTTGACATGATAGAAAGTGTAGCGAAAACGGAAAAAACTGATAATGACGAAAATAAATAATTTTTGAAAGCGAATGGCTATATGGGGAACAGTTTGCTGTTCCTTATTTTTTTGCAATAAATTTTGTTCATCAATACCTAATGGGAGGTGCGGGGGGAAATTTTCAATGTTGCCTGCTATGTCACCTATGGTAGGATGGCTTGTGGTACACTATCCATATCATAGGATGGCAAGGCGGAAAAGGAGAATTTGTTTTGGGAGATATATGTCTTGTACGGGGGGCAAATGTGTTATTTTAATAGAGTGAGGATGAATTTATCACATAAGAATAGTCGAATTAAGTAAAACTTTTTATCTGAATAGGAGATATTTTTTATGAATACTGACATAGAAGAGGCTTTACATGAGTGTCAGGCTTATGCTCAAAAGGGTTATGATATTGCCAGCAATACCTGGAATACCATTCATCAGGCGCTGCTGGCGGAAGAGCGAAAAGTAAAGAAAGTAGATAAACAGCAGGGAAAGATTTCCCGCCTAGCTGATGAGGAATTAATCAAGAAAAAGAAGCAAGGTTTGGCCTCTTTCATGGAGATGGACAAAGAGTTGAAGCAGGACTTGAGCTATCTGCAAAAACAGCAGAAGGAGTTTTCTGTGTTGGTTTTTGGCCGTACAATGGTGGGCAAATCTACGCTTATGGAGATTATGACACATGGCAGCGGTGCTAGCATAGGTAACGGTTCCCAGCGCACAACCCTGGATGTGAGGGATTATCACTGGAAAGGTATGAAAATTACAGATGTGCCTGGTATTGCTTCCTTTGATGGCAGGGAGGATGATAGACTGGCCTTGGAGGCAGCCAAGGCGGCGGATTTGATATTGTTTTTGATTTCCGACGGCGAACCACAGCAGGAGGAAGCAAAACATCTGGCAGCGTTGCGCCGATTGGGCAAGCCGGTTTTGGGCATTATTAATGTTAAGCAGGGCATTACAGAGCAGGTGCGTTCTCTGGATATGAAGAGACTGCGGAATAAAATGGCCGAGAGGGAGCGGATTGAGACTATTTGCAACCAGTTCCGCCAATTTGCTGGCAATTTCCAGCAGGATTGGGGCGATTTGACCTTTGTGCCAGTACATCTTAAGGCGGCTTATTTGGGACAGGATAAAAATCCAGAGCTGTGGGAGGTAAGTAATTTTACAGAGGTGGAAGCCTATATTTTGTCCAAGGTACAGCAGGACGGATGCTTCCTGCGGATTAAGACCTTCCTGGATCGGGTGATTATTCCCCTGCAGGGACGTATGGAAATGCTGTATGAAAACAGTGGCAGCAGCTTGACAGAGGCTTTTGAGTATCAGAAAAAATGTCAGGAGCTGACTGAGTGGAAGAAAATTTTTGTGGAGGACAGCCAAGAAAAATTTAATAATCTTTGTACGCGTGTAAAGAATAAGTTGGCTAGGGGTATTAGGGAGTTTGCTGAGGATAATTATGAAAATGAAGATGCTGGTGAGGACTGGAAGGAATATTTGCAGGAAGAGCTGAAGCTGGGGGCTGACTGCATGAGTTTCCTGCAAGAAAGGGCTAATAAATGCAGCCGCAAGAGAAGGGAGCTGATGGATTCCCTGAAAACAGAGCTGACCTTTGCTGGCGTTAATGTGGAATTTGATGATATTTCCATGGACAGCATATTCGATACTCAATTTTGGGGTAGTGCTGCAGCTATTGCTGCCGGTCTTATTAGCGGTCCAATAGGCATAGCAATAGGAATAGTAACTTGGTTATTTGGCAGCAGTAAGGAAGAAAAAATCAGAGAAGCTAAAGCAAAGCTTCGAGCTGCATTGCAGGATGCCATGGATGAATGCGGATATGTGGATACATTAATGGATAGCGTAGCTAAAACTATGAATGAGGAGATTTTTGGCAAGGGCGTGGAGGGCTTATATAATGCCCTTGCCCAGATGGATGCCATGTTGATTGGTCTGGCAAAGGAAGAAGCCACTGGAGCAGAAAGATTGGGCGTATTGCTCAACCAGCTTAACTGTCAACTTTTGCATGAGGCGGAAGGATATATAGCAGCTCAGGAAGGTAAAAATCTGGTGTTATCTGTAGATAGAATTGCCCGCATACCGGGGGAAGTAACAGTGGTCTATGATAATGTGAATAGCTTTGATGGCTATGAGGCACAAATGACAAAGCTAATAGGGGAAAAAGTGGAGTTGCGGATTTTAGATAATGCTGGGAATTTCTACGGAGAAATGGTAAAAAAGACGGAAGAATTAATTGGCTCATTTAGAATAGAAGAAGTAGGGGCATTTGCTAAAGTCTTTAATGAGGATGAGGTACCTGTCATTCAGCCTACAGAGCGCAAGCTGACAGAGATTAAGATGAATGACAGGTATAGACTGGTATATCAGTATATGGGTATGCCTATGGTGCAGTGATGAAGGAGCAATTGACATGAATGAATTTTCTTTAAATATCTATAGTAATAAAGCGGAAAAGCTTCGGCAGGAAACAGAGACAACCTTTGAACAGCTGAATCTGGCTACAGATGTACTGCCAGCCACTATGCAGCCTGATGATGGAGCTATCAAGCTGGTTTTTGTGGGACAGTACAGTGCCGGTAAGTCCAGTATTATCAAGATGATTTCAGGGATTGAAACGGAAATTGGCGCCGGTATTACTACCCAGGAATCCCATGTTTATAAATGGAATGATTTGGAGATTATTGATACTCCGGGTATTCAGACTGGGCTGCGTGCCGACCATGATGAAATTACCTATGACCAGATAAGCAAGGCGTCACTGCTGGTTTTTGTAGTTACCAATGAGGGCTTTGACCGGCATATGGGAGAGCATTTTCGCAAGCTGGCCATTGACCAGAAGCGAGGCAGCAATATGGTGCTGGTTATTAACAAGATGGATAGAGCACCAGAGGGAAATTCTGCCAATCAACAGCAGATTATCAGAGATGATATTTGCAAGGTTTTAGCCCCATTGACTCCAGAGCAACTTTATACATCCTTTATTTCCACCCAGTCCTATGAAGAATATCTCACGGAGCAGGATGAGGAAATCAAGGCAGAGCTGCTGGCAGAAAGTGGTCGGGAAGAGTTGATTGCTAATCTAAATGCCTTTGTACAGTCAAGGCAGGTAACCGCCAAAATAGAGCGTCCCCTGTATACTCTGCAGGAGGCGGTAAGAAATGTATCTGTGGCGGAAGAGATTAATATGCTGAATGATGCAGAAAGTCTCCTACTGCGGAAGCAGCGGATTTTGCAAAACAGTCAGGCAGATGCTGAGGAAGAAATCAATGGCTTGACCATGGAGTGCCAGCAGAATATTATTGAACTGGGCAGAGAAGCGGCAGGCTATTTAGAACCAGGTGTAAGCGAGGAGGAGTTCAAGGCAAAGCTAAATGAATCCGGACAAAGGGCAGAACAGGCAACCCAGGATTGTATACAGTCAATAGAGCGGGCCTTTGGCAGATTGGCAGATACGATTCAGAGTGAGATGGATAAGGAGCTGGCTTCCACATCGGCGCAGAAAATCTTTGCTAGAAATAATATTTCTGTCTCTGTGGAAAGCACAACAGACTTTTCTATGGAACCTGCGGGCAGTGTCGATAGTGCAGGCATGGGAGCAAATGTTAAAGCGGTTAGTGATGTTATCTTGGGAACAGGTCTTTCTGGTTCAAAAGCTTTTGGTATGTCAACTTGGAATATTTGCAATTCTGGACTGAAAAATTTTTCTGGTTCCATGATTCATACCAAGATTTTAGATATTGGTAAATTTTTTGGTGTGAAGTTCAAGCCTTGGGAAGCTGTCGGTCTGGCAAAGAATCTAGCCAGGGTGGGGACGGCATTAAATATATTAGGTTTTTTGCTTACTATTTGGGGTAAATTCAAATCTGATGCAGAACGCCAGCAAAAAGAACAGGAATTGCGGGAGTCAAAGGAAGAAATCAGAGCAAATTTCAAGGAAAATGCCAATACTATTTATGGAGATATCATGCGTAATGTGCGTGAAAAACTGGCAGAGTCTGTAGGTAAGGAGCTGGACAGTGTGGAGGACAGTTTGCGCCAGATTGCCGAGGAGCGACAGAAAAAGGAAGCGTGCATGGCAGTCTTGGAAAAGCTTTCTGCAAAAATCGACAAATTGTGTAATGAGATTGAAGCTGGCGGTGCTGTCTGAGGCATCGTGCCAATAAATATAGAATGGAAGAAGGTGAAGGAATGACAAAGATGAAAAAAATAGACTTAGATGAATTGCGTCGGGAGCTTAGTGCCTATCTGGAAGAAAATTATACCGGCTGTGGCGATGAACAGGCAGATGAATTGATTGCGAATAACAAATTAAGTTATTTTGCCTATAGTGGTGGTATTGCCTGTCGATTGGGTATGTTGAGTGGTATTCTTGAAGGACGCAAGAAGACTTTTTCGGAATCACTGCTGGATTTGCTGGCTGAGAAGGAAATGAAGCCGGTTGAATTTTATCGTAAGGCTGGTATAAGCAAGGAGCATTTTTCCAAAATCAAAAACAATGTTGATTACCAGCCCTCCAAATCTGCCACCATGGCTATGGTGCTGGCCTTGAAACTGCCTTTGCATGAGGCAGAAGAGCTTATGGCTAAGGCGGGTTATACCTTTTCTACTGCCCTGATACAGGATCTTGTGGTTAAGTTTTTTATCCAAGAAGGAATTTTTGATGTGGATGCGGTGAATGTTGAGCTGTATAAGCTGGGAAAAAAGCCACTGACAAATCAAAGGGTCTCCAGTTAGCTACAATATAAAAATTCGAAATGAGAGGTTTGTTGCTAAAGCATAGGACGAATGGTATAATGAGCATGATGAATTGGATGAATAACATAAATTAATTTTCGGTAAGGGGCATATATGGTATGGGGATGTCTATATACAATAATTTGACAGCCATGTCGGCGTTGCATGAAAATAACCGCAACGAAAAAAGTTTAGCTAAAATGTTGAAGCGGGCTGCATCAGGCATGAAGATTAATTCTGCTGGTGATGATGCATCCGGCTATGCAATTTCAGAAAAGATGCGAGTTAAGCTGAGAGCCTTGGAGCAGAATGACCGCAATGTAAAAAATGGTGCTTCTATGTTGAGAACTGCCAGCGGTGCTGTACAGGAACAGACTAATTTGCTAAAAACTATTAAGCAAAAGGTTATTGATGCCAGCAACGATACAAATACAGATCAGGATAGAGAAGTTATCCAAAAGGAAATAGATCATTGCTACAGCCAGATGGCGGATATTGTTTATGATACCGAGTTTAACGGAGAAAAAATATTGCTGGGTAACTCAGTGGCAGAGGTGGTTAGCAGCTGGGAAGTATTGAATAATGCCATGCTGGCAGATGATAGTGACATACCAGGTTTGCTGGCAGATGCCAATGAAAGCTCCTTGGATGGAGAGCAAGGCCCATTTGCGACTTTTGGCAAGGCAACAGATGACATTCCTTACGATGGCTATAATAAAAAAGCTGAGAGCCCTAAAGCTTGGCCGGAATCTTCAGTTAATAATACCAACGGAGATTATATGGTAGGAGGCACTAAAGGTGTATCCAATACCATAGATTTAGATTTGTCCACATATACGAATTTTTCGGACACTAATCGGGATCCATTGGACAATACAACATTTTGTGTTAATACACCCAATTATCCATATCACCATTATTTTACTTTGACTACAAATATGAGTAATAACTATAAGGAAGATAGTAAAAAAGTAGATATAAGTGGCTGTAGTTCCACTGCTGATGTGGCCAATGCAATTAAGAATGCTATAGCTAATGATAGTTCCTTGCAAAATGTATATTCAGTGTCGGTAAGCGACTCCAAGGTTACTCTTACAACTAAGCAGGATGGTGTAGTAACCAATGGCAGTAATTACAACACGTATGGTGCAACTTTGGCTGGGGGCACATCTACCCCAAATGGTCATGCTGAAGCACCGGGTACAGGGTTGACCATAGGAGCTTTTACCGGTGGCAAAGATGCTATTACTCACACAGAAACCAGGACGGACCCTGCAGATCCAGACCTTAAACATACTGTTACGGTAGTTGATGTGCCACCGGTTAATGCAAAACTAGAAATCCCTAATATCTCATCAGTTGCGCCGGGAAGTGGTGTGACCATAAATGCTTATCCCCATGCTACAAGTTATTTGTCATTTAGGGATGATAATGGAGGTTTGATTTATGATTCTGCCTCTGGGCATTATACAGTAGGTAGAAATTATCAGGGAAACTTTAATATTCCAGGTATGCATTGTTCTATGTCTAATGGCAGTTTGATTGCTGAGGTTTCTATGGGAGGAGTTTATGCCGGGAGTCATTCCTCAATAACTGATGGAATAACGGAGTATAGGCCAGCGGCTGTTACCTATACAGCTACAACAGCTTTGACTGGCATCAACAACAAACATTCTGGCGCAGATGGCGATACAGCTCACTGGGATTTGGATTTATCAGACTATAATGCCTCAGATGAAACAAAGGCTGAAGAATTGATAAATAAATACAAGGGTAAAACCTTTGGTACGAATACAACTGCGGAATATGAGTTTATAGATACTGGTTCTTCATCTGGTATGGATGGATTATACAAGGTTACTACTAACACCATTGATTTAAATGAGGTTCGCAATCAGGTTAAAGCTGGCAAGACTGTAGCGGAGGCTTTTGCCAATGTGCTTCATGGGCACATTGGTAATCACATTGGTAATACGGAAATTTTGAAAGCTGCGGATAATACTACAGTTAATGGTATCAGGATTAAGGCAACTTCCCCAGGTGAAGCCGGGAATAATCAAAAAGTTTTCAGCCAAACCGGAGAGCTGCGACACTATACCATTGACTGGAAGAATTGGGTAGATACTCAGGGAATTACGGATATTCCAGCGGCCTTGCATGAAAAGGGGATTCGCTTTTATTGTCCTACCGACGCCAGCCAGTGGGTTAATGTGCGTTTTGTTAATGGTTTCAGCGATTTGGATGCTGAACGTCCAGCAAGCGGTAATGCCAATATGGATATTAAGACCTTGACCATTGACTTATCCGCTGTCGATAGTGTAGAAACCTTGGTTGAAACCATAGATACAAAATTGGGGGACTATCTAAAGAATAAGTATAAGCATAATCTGTTAGTTACTTCAGATCCTAAGGCTGGCACGACGACGATTTATGACCAGAGACGGAAAACTGTTCGTAATAATCCAGGGTATGATAATCAGAAAAAAGGTGCCAAGATTGGTACAGGCATTATGGATAATATAATCAAGATCAATCGTAATATCTATGTTAATGATCTGGTGGTGCAGCATACAGATAAGGCTAGTATGAATATTCATGTAAAAATACCTCAGACCAGCATAGACCAAATTTTTGGTTATAAAGAGGGAACTCGTCATATCAGTGAGTACAATGTCATGACCAAGGATATGCGGGACAAATTGCTGGGAATACCACCAGATAAGGGAATTTTGGACAGAGGTATAGATTATCTGCTGGATGCCCAGACAACTATTGGTGCCCAGATGAATCATATGGATTATGCAGATAATAATATTATTACCTCCCATGAGAATATTACTTCGGCGGAGTCGGTTATTCGGGATGCTGATATGGCGAAAACCATGATGGAATATGCGAAAAGCAATCTTTTGGCTCAGGGTTCTCAGTCCATGCTGGCCCAGGCTAATCAAACTCCTCAGGCTGTGATAAGTCTTTTACAATAGCAAGTATATTAAGGCTGGTTTCCCAGAAGTAACCTTGACTGTAGATGCTTCCTCCCCTAAAAAAATCCTGCAAAACATTTCTTGGTTTTGCAGGATTTTTCCTTTGGCTTCATACATGGTATAATATGGTATTACAGTTTTTTATTTTACCGATGAGGTGTAAAAATGCGTTTATATATAGCAGAGAAACCTAGCATGGGCCGGGAGATTGCAGCAGTGCTGCCGGGGCCTGTGCGGAAGGGCAATGGATTTATTGAAACAGGGGCTGGCACCGTTACCTGGCTTTTTGGCCATGTGCTGCGGCAGGCGGAGCCTCAGGAATATGATGCCAAATACAAGGTGTGGCGGGCAGAGGATTTGCCTATTATTCCAGAGCATTGGAAGCTGATGGTATCAGAAAGCAGTGCCAAGCAATTTGCTGTGGTGAAACAGCTGATTAGTCAAGCTGATGAAATCGTTCATGCCGGAGATCCGGATAGAGAGGGCCAGCTTTTAGTAGATGAGGTGCTGGAATATGTAGGCTGTAACAAGTCGGTACAGCGTATTTTGTTGAATGCTTTGGATGAAAAAAGTATCCGAGAGGCAATTGACCAGCTAAAGCCTAATGCGCAATTTTTTAACCTGCGACAGTCGGCTTTGGGACGAGCTAGAGCAGATTGGCTGATTGGCATGAATTTGTCCAGAGCCTATACAATGGCTGCCCAGCGCAGCGGTCATAGAAAATTGGTTTTGCCTATTGGCAGAGTCAAGACTCCTACTTTGGCGTTGGTGGTACGGCGGGAAAGAGAGATTGAGAATTTCAAGCCAGTGGATTATTTCAATATTAAGGCGGTTTTCCAGCATGCTAATGGACAGTTCCAAGCTCAGTGGAAGCCTAATGAAATGCAGCAGGGACTGGACTCCGAGGGCAGGCTGGTGGATAAGCAGATTGCAGAGGCCAAGCTAAATTTCTTCGGACAGGAGCCATTGACAGGGATGATTTCCGGCTATTCCAAGGCTAAAAAGCAGGAGGCTCAAAGATTGCCTTTTTCCCTTTCTACTTTGCAGGTTTTGGCAGGCAGGCGATTTGGCTATGAGCCACAGCAGGTGTTGGATACGGCTCAGGCTCTTTATGAGCGGAAGCTGACTACCTATCCTCGTTCTGATTGCGAGTATTTGCCTACTAATCAGTTTAAGGAGAGCCAAAGTATTTTGACTAATCTGCAGAGCTGTGGTGATGATACTTTGGCTAATTGGGCCAAGGGGGCCGATGGCAAAATTAAAAGCCGTGCTTGGAATGACAAGAAAATTTCCGCCCATCACGCCATTATTCCTACCCGGGTAAAGGCAGATTTGAGCAAGATGAATGCAGTGGAGCGGAATATTTATTTCTTGATTGCCCAGGCTTATATGGCTCAGTTTTATCCAGTGCATACCTATTACCAAACCAAGGTGGAGGTAGCTTACAAGGAGGAGCTTTTTGCTGCCAGCGGTAGAACGGAAATAGATTTGGGCTGGAAGGCTCTTTATACCAGCAAGAAAAATAATGAGGCTGATAATGAGGAGGGCCAGGATAAGGAGGATAATGGTCAGGAAGAAAATAACCTGCCTCCTATGAAGAAAAATGATAATGTCGACTATGTATCTGGGGAGCTGGTCAAAAGTGTTACCAGACCGCCAGTGCGATTTACTCAGGCTACCCTTATTGCCGCCATGAAGGATATTCATAAATTTGTGCAGGACCCGGAGGCAAAAAAGCAGCTGAAGGCGGTATATGGTATTGGTACTGAGGCTACCAGAGCTACTATTTTGGATGAGTTGATTCACAAGCGGAAGCTGATAAAGGAAATGGGCAAAAAGAAGCAGCTGCAGCCTACGGAGGCAGGTTATTTGCTGGTGGATGCAGTGCCAGAGGAGCTGTCCTATCCGGATTTTACGGCTATCTGGGAGGATCAGCTTCATTCTATGGCAGAGGGAGATGGCTCCTTGGAGGCTTTTTTGCAAACCCAGGTAGATTTTACCACCAAGATGTGCCGTAAGGCAGAGGGCACCAGCCTAGTGGTGGAGGATGCGGTTAAATGTCCTCGCTGTGGGTTGGGGATATTGCAAAAACGCCACGGCAAAAATGGAGATTTCTGGGGATGCAGCAATTATCCCCGTTGTCGTATGACCTGCAATGATAAGGATGGAAAGCCTAATCTGGAGGAGGCTCGCCAGCGGGCTAACTATAGAAATCCGGGTAATGGTTTTAATAATAATGGCAGTGGGCAAGGAAACCGATATAGAGCTGGCCAGGATATGGATGAGATAGCAGAGCTGGGGAATCCATATATGAGTGAGGAAGAAATGGCAGCCTTTACTAAGGAGTATTTGCGATAAGGAGTTTTGCATATGGATGATATAACGATGAATATTATAAAGTTGGTGCTGGTGGTTTTGCTGGTGCTGATGAATGGTTTCTTTGTGGCGGCGGAATTTGCGGTGGTAAAAATACGCGGCTCAAGGTTGGAGACATTGATAAATGAGGGAAATAGCCGGGCGGTTTATGCCAAAAAGCTTACGGATCATTTGGATGTGTCCCTTTCTGTAACTCAGCTAGGTATTACCTTGGCTTCCCTGGGCTTAGGTTGGTTAGGTGAGCCTACAGTCAGCAAAATGCTGGAGCCTGTATTTGAATACTGTGGCCTGGGGGGAGCCTTGGCCACTACCATTTCCTTTGCCATAGCCTTTGGTTTGATTACGGCTATGCATATTATCTGTGGTGAGCTGATTCCAAAGAATTTGGCCATACAGAAGTCCGAGGCGGTAACCTTGGGGATTGCTATGCCTATGCTGCTTTTTCAAAAGGTAATGTATCCATTTGTTTGGTTTTTGAATCATGTGGCTAATTTTACCGCGGAAAAGCTGGGAATCCCGGTGGAGACTGAAAGCGAGGAAACAGCTCATACAGAGGACGAGATTCGCATTCTTATGGAGGAAAGTCACAAAAAGGGTTATATTGACAAAACTGAGCTGGATTTTGTGGATAATGTTTTTGATTTTTCCGACCGCAATGTACGGGAGATTATGATTCCTCGTACAGATATGGTATGCCTTTACACTGAGGATTCCTTTGATGAGAATATTCAGGTGGCAGTGTCGGAGCATATGACCAGATATCCTGTATGCCGAGAGGATAAGGATGATATTATCGGTTTCCTTCATATTAAGGATTTGATGGGGTATCTTTATAAGCATCGCCGACCAAGATTGCGGCAGCTGGTGCGGAAGGCTTTGATTGTGCCGGAAACCATGCGTATCAGTATGCTGTTGAAGATGATGCAGCGGGATCGCTCCCAGTTAGCTATTGTGGTGGATGAATATGGCGGTACTGCCGGTATGGTTACCATTGAGGATATTATTGAGGAAATTGTGGGAGAGATTCAGGATGAATTTGACCAGGAACGTCCTTTGGTGGAGAAGCGGAGTGAATATGTTTATTCTATAGATGCCAAGCTGCTGCTGGAGGAGGTTTGCGATATTCTGGAGATGGATATTGAGGCTGACAATATTGATACCATTGGCGGCTGGCTCTACAATAATGTGCAGTCCCCTCCGCGGATTGGGATGAAAGCTAGCTGGAATGGACGGGACTTCTTTGTGGAGGAAATGGATAATCTTAGAATTACCCGTATTTTGGTCAAGCTGCCAAAGCCTTTGCAGGAGGAACATGAGGAGATTGTGGATAATATCCAGTCAGAAAAAATGGAGGAGAATCATAAATGATTTTAACAGTGGAGGAATTGGGGAAAAGCTACGGAGAAAAAACTCTCTTCAGCCACGTTAATTTGAACATAAATGAGGGGGATAAAATCGGTATTGTTGGTGTTAATGGTACTGGTAAGTCCACCTTTCTCAAAACTGTGGCGGGAAAGCTGGTGGCAGATACTGGCTCTATGGTAACTATGCGGAATATGCGCATTAGCTATTTGGAGCAGTCCAAGGAATTTGTGCCAGAGAATACAGTGTTAATGGAAGCTTTTAAGGATGATAGCCCCTTGATGCAGGCCCTGCGGAATTATGAGTCTGCTTTGGCGAAAAGCGAAAAGGGGGATATGTCTGAAAAGGTGCAAAATCAGCTGGCTAAGGCCTCTGAGCAAATTGATGCTTTGGGGGGCTGGAATATGGAGAGTCAGGCTAAAAGTATTTTGACTCATTTGGGAATTACAGATTTTGAAGCAAGGGTGGATACTTTGTCGGCGGGACAGCAGAAGCGGTTGGCTTTGGCTACTGCTTTGATACAGCCTTGTGATTTATTGCTTTTGGATGAGCCTACTAATCATTTGGATAGTGAAACTATTGGCTGGCTGGAGGAGTATCTGGCAGTCTGGAAAGGCTCCCTGCTGATGGTAACGCATGACCGTTATTTTTTGGATAGAGTTGCTAGCGGGATTTTGGAGTTCGATAAAGGCAGAACTTATAGTTATCAGGGGAATTATTCGGAGTTTTTGGAGCTAAAGGCGGCGCGGATTGAGCAGGAGGAAGCTGGGGAAAGAAAGAGACAGAATTTCCTGCGGAATGAGCTGGCTTGGATTCGCCGTGGTGCCCAGGCTCGTTCTACCAAGCAAAAGGCTAGGCTGCAGCGCTATGAGGAAGTAAAGAATCAGAAAGTGGATTTGGAACGGAATCAGTTGGAAATTGGTTTGGCTGGCAGTCGCTTGGGGCGGAAGATTATTGAGCTGGAGCATGTTGGCTATAGCTGGAGGGGACAGGTGTATATTCGGGATTTCAGCTATACAGTATTGCGGAATGATAGAATTGGCATTATTGGTGGCAATGGTACAGGAAAGTCTACCCTGTTGAATATTATTGCTGGTAGATTGCAGCCTACTGAGGGTACAGTGGAAATTGGCCAGACTGTAAAAATTGGTTATTTTGCCCAGACAAATGTGGAAATGGATGGCAGATTGCGGGCTAAGGAGTATATTCAGGAGGCGGCTCATTATATTACTATGGCGGATGGCAGCAAGCTGTCTGCTGGTCAGTTGATGGAGCGTTTTCTCTTTCCGCCGGATTTGCAGTATACGGAGATAAGTAGATTGTCTGGTGGTGAGAAAAGAAGGTTGTATCTTCTGCGGGTGCTGATGGAGGCCCCTAATGTGCTCCTTTTGGATGAGCCTACCAATGATTTAGATTTGGAAACTATGGGAATATTGGAGAGCTTTATTGATGATTTTAATGGGGCCATTATTTTTGTTTCTCATGATAGATTTTTTATTGACCGCATGGCGCAAAAGGTTTTTGTTTATACTGGCAAGGCGGGAGAGATTGAATGTCATGTAGGTGGCTATAGCGATTATCATCAGCGGCTGCAGGCGGAGCAAAAAGCTAGAGCTGGTGCTTTGACTAATGGGGTGAATGTTAAGGCTAAGGATGGTGTGGCTGTCAGCAAAAAGAATTATCAGCAGGATAAAGTTCGGAAAAAAGGTCTTACTATGTCGGAAAAGCATGAATATGGTGAGATTGAGGCTGTGATTGCCAGCAAGGAGGGGGAACTGAAGATGATACATCTTCAGATGACTCAATTTGCTACGGATTATGATAAGATACAGGAATTGACCAAGGAAGAAACTAGGGTGTCTGGGGAGCTGGAGAAGCTGATGGAGCGCTGGGCATATCTGGAGGAAAAGGCGGAAAATTCCTAAGTGCGTATTGGCATGAATTTTGATTTGTCGAATACATCAAATATCTATACATTTTTCGTAGGCATGACATATACCCTTACAGGCACGCTCGCGCTATATTGATGTGCCTCACGCTGCTAAAC
>OBLI01001550.1_pt1 | contig 21990 bp, 13 predicted proteins | sample 1519701 | NCBI WGS metagenome assembly OBLI01 (sample SAMEA3663005, study PRJEB22513) | pig gut metagenome | biome: pig gut; feature: pig-associated habitat; material: faeces | place: France | collected 2012
GGAAGGAGCAGAGCTTGCGGAAGGTCAGTGCGCCCACCAGCTTCATCTGGGGATCCGTCTTAAAGCCGGAGGTGTACTGCGCGATAATGTCGCTGGCGGCCTCGCTCTTTCTTAAGTCCTTCACCTTGGAATCAATTGAAAATGCCATGATCCGTTTCCTCCTCTAAAATGTAGGGTTCCGATCGGTTTTCTGATCGACAACCATATTTTAGCGGAAAAGCCCCCTCCCTGATAGCCAACAAAGTGTCGGGTTAATTGGTGAATTTCCATACAAACTGTTGCAGAACAATTAGAGAGGTTGTGGAACTTGCAGCAAAAAGCGAAGTGTCCATATTCCGGAGGGGTCACAGTGATTCCCGGTATGTCAACATCGAACTGACGGAGGATCATGGAGAGCTGAAACCAGCTGTGGATATGACGGTAACAGTGAAGGTGGAAGGTGAAGCAGCAGAACTCGCCGCACTGGGAAGTGCAAGAACCAGAACTTCTGAGGTTTTCAACAGTAATCGTCACCTGACACACTTTGGCAGGGCACAAGCAATCCTTCGCTCAGGGACGATAGCAGGCAAGGTATCAGTTACTGTAAGCTGTGAAAACTGCGAGGAAAAAGCAATAGACATCTTGGTGGGACAAGAGCACACATCACTGAGCCATGTGGCATTATGATGTGTGCTCTTTTGGAGAAAACCGTTAAATAGTTGTTTGGGTTGCATATGAAGAATTAGCTTCTTTCAAATGTTCATCGTAAAAGAATGGAAATTAACCGCTCCTTTCCCGATAAAACGAAAAAACAGTGGCTGCGTACCTGCCGAAGGGTTGAAAGGTCCTTGAATTTCCAAAGTGCTTCCCTGAACATGAATCGGGATGGATGAAATGGTTGTCGTAAAATCAGGGGTATGGGCAATCTCGATGCTTCCTTCGGCTTTCCCACTGAGTGTGATTCTGATTGTGTTTCCCTCTGTAAACTGAAAATATTTGAACCCTGCCACGGCTCCATCCCGCAGATTGGCGATATACTGATCTCCGTTTTCCATGCGGTCTTTTCCCGTCTGGGTGAAGAACGGGTGGATTCTTTTGTTGAATTTCCGGTCATATCTGGCTACACCATGTTTACTCCAGAGATTGCAGGCGATGCGGGCTTCGTACTTTCCGCTACCCATGAGCGGGGTGCCGTTGAGACCGCAGCTGGTGACTTCCGCCTGACGAAACACCCCGGGGGCCAAATGCTCCAGCTTTTCTGCGCAAGCCTGACGGCTGTAGGAATGCTGATTGGTCTGACGGTGGTAAAAGATATACCAGTCATCGCCGATGTTCAGCATCCCACCGTGGGTATTCCCCAGATAGTTGGATGCTCCGTTTTCCTCCTCGTTTCCGTTCAGGAACAGATCTCCCTGGTCAACCAGAGTGCCGCCAAACCGGAAATCCCGATCCGGGTAATCGCTTACTGCGTAGCAAAGTTCGTGATTATGACGGGAGGAATAGGTGAAAATGTACTTGCTGCCGTCTTTGCGAATGGAACTAGCCTCGAAAAACTCGTGGTTTGGGAAGGAACCCGGCCCTGCTTTTGGGAACAGCAGCTTAGGCTCTTTCCGAATGGTAACCATATCCTTTTCCAAAGCCACAACCACACCGCCATCGCTTCTCAGCTTTCGGAAGCCGCTGGCCAAGGCAGGAATGGACTGATAGAATCCAGAGTAGAGGTATACAGAGCCGTCATCGTCCACCAGTACGCCTGGATCGAAGGGAAACTGATCTCCCTTTCTTCTTCCCCAAATCGTGCCGTCCTTGTAATGGACATGGCCATAAAACTGAAAGGGACCAACGGGATTCTCGCTGACGGCCACGCCAATCATGCCCAAAAAATCAAAAGCATAATAAAGATAATATCTCCCATTCGTACCCTGCACCACGTCCGGCGCAAACAGCAGATGCAGTCCCAGAGCGTTTTTGGGGTCCTGATTTCTTTTGTAAATAACACCTTCGTAGCGCCAATCCGCCAGATCATCCACCGGCGCTGACCAGCAGACATAGTCTCCCACGCAGAAGATGGGGGCGCCAAAATGGTCATGGGAGCCATAGAGATAGACTCGGTCATGAAATATCCGGGGCTCCCCATCGGGAATATATTCCCAGCTGGGAAGAAATGGATTCACTGCCTGCTGCTTCATTTTTACCATCTGCTTTCTGCTTTTTACCATTGCGTATTATACACTGTGCGTGTCTGGTATGCAAGGCATGGAAGCATCAGGTTATGCTGTACAGTAATAAGGTTATGCGCATTCCCTTTCTCCTTGCTCACGGATGTATTATTCTGTTACAAGGATAAATAGGAGGCGTACAGCATGAAAAACAAACTGACAAAAAAGGTTTTGTGCATGGCTCTGGCTGCGGCAAGTGTCTTTTCCCTGGTTGGCTGCGGACAGAATACAACCGTGGAAACAACGACGCCGGTGCAGACAGTGCAGCAGACTCCGGAACGGGGAGAGCCTGATCGTTCCAATCTTCCCTACTTGTCTGCAATCGAGGACTATCGCAAGAGTGATTGGACGGCCAACTGGATCTGGACCAAAGGCTGCAGCGATGACAGCTATGTGGCATTCCGTAAAACGGTTGCGGTGGATGCTGAGGTGACGGCTATGGCCTGTATCTCGGCGGTGGACAAGTATGTGCTGTTCCTCAATGGGGAGATGGTGGTACTGGATGGTTCCCTCAAGCGCGGCCCTACGCCCTATGACAGCTACTATGACGAGATTCCCTTGAACCTCCAGAAAGGCGAAAACACCATCGCCATGCTGGTTGCCTTCAATGGGCGTTCCGGTGACGGCTCCATTGTTCCGTTTGCACAGGATGATGAAGGGGACGACTACAATCAGGCGGGCATGATTTTTGAGATGGAAGTCCAGGGACAGCGAATCGTGTCGGATACCTCCTGGAAGGCAGCGAGGCATACCGGCTACAAGAATCGCGTCACTGCCGGTAAGGATTATCCCAATTATATGCAAATGTCCATGCTGGCGGAGCGGAATCTCTATTTTGATGCCCGGGATGATCTTGGGGCTTTTATGGAACCTGGGTATGATGACAGTGCATGGGAAAATGCGGTGCTGATTGGCAAACCAGGAGAGCTGCCCTTTGGCGCACTGTACCGGGCAATGACGAATCCCATCAAGTTTGATGGAATTACAGATTATGCAAACTCCGCCGATTATGTCGGCAGGGAATTGACAGAAGACACGACTTTGGAACTGTTTCTTCCCGGAAATATTCAGTTTACCCCGTATTTTGCGCTGGAAGCTCCTGCGGGAAAGCGGCTGACGATCTATACCGACAGCTATGTGGACAGCGACAACAATCCCAATTTCAAAGACACCTATGTTACTGCGGAGGGCTCACAGCAATTTGAGAATTACGCATGGCGCAGCGGGTCAAAGCTTTATATCGAAGCAGAGGCCGGTGTGAAATTCACAGCACTGGGTTACCGCAAAAGTGAATTTAACGGCGAATGGGTCGGGGCGTTTTCTTCTGAAAATGAAGAACTGAATCAGCTCTGGCAGGAAAGCTTGAACACGGTTGCGATCTGTATGCGTGACACCTATATGGATTGTCCCGAACGGGAACGGGGCCCTTATATGGGCGACGCATCCAACCAGATCGATGCCGCTCTCTACGGCTATGACCAGGGTGGTCTGGATATGACAAAGAAAGCAATCCTTGCCTGCATCGGCTGGACCACGGACACCGGTGCCATCCCCAGCCGGGCTCCCTCGGTAAAGCCCCAGGAGATTCCCAATCAGAGCCTGGCGTTTATGACCAGTGCCTACCATTACTGGCTGGCCTCCGGTGATGAAAAGACCATGACGGACTATTATCGTGTATTCGTCAACTATCTGAAGCTGTATGAAATGGAAAACGGTTTGCCCGTTTACCGACCCGGTTCCTGGACATGGAACGATTGGGGCGATAAGATCGATGCCAATTTGCTTCAGGTCGGTTTCTATTATTATGCCCTGAACCTGACACAGAAGCTGGCTGCGGATTTGGGAATTGAGGACGATGCGGCCTTCCTGACGGAACGGATGGAATCTATCAAAGCGAATTTCCGCGATGCCTATTATACCCCTGCGGGCTTCAAGCACCCGGACAGCAAGTATATCGATGACCGAGCCAATGCCATGCTGGCGCTGTCCGGTTTGGCAGGGGAGGAGGACTACGACCTGATCTGTGATGTCATTATGTCCACTTATGAAGCCAGTCCCTTCTGCGAGAAGTACGTCCTGGAAGCCCTATGCGTTATGGGGCGGCAGGACCTGGCAGTCCAGAGAATGCTGGACAGGTATGACGGGATGCTGAAGGATGAATACGATACCCTCTGGGAAAAGTTCTCTGCACCCATCGGTACCTTCAACCATGGCTGGAGCGCAGCGCCTATGTATATCCTTTCAAAATATGTGGCGGGTATCCAGCCCACCTCCGGCGGCTACGAAACCTACGATATTGTGCCGTCAAATATATTGGATAGCTATTCCTGCTCCGTCTATACGCCCAAGGGCATTATCACGGTGAGGAAGGATGGCAATAACCTGACAGTCACAGCTGTCTCCGGCGGTACTCTGGTGCTTCCGGACGGCAGAGAGATGCCCCTGCAGGAGGGGGAGCATACTTATTGTATGACATAAATCTTGGAGGTATAAAGATGAAAAAGAGAAACCCATGGGTTCCAGTTGCCGCGATTCTGGCACTGTTAAGCATCGTTCTAACTGCAGCCATACCGGTGACGGCTTATTATGAAACAATGATCAATGCGGCGCTCAATGCGCAGACGCAGAAAATCATTCCCGGAGAGAACGCACAGATTTTCTACTGGACCGATTATGAGTCGGAAGAGGAACTGGTAGCCAACGATATGGCTGTTTGCCGCCAGGTTGAGGCGGAAGGAGCGGCGCTGCTGGTCAACAAAAACAATGCACTGCCCCTGGCTGCAGATTCCAAAATGTCCCTGTTTTCTCAGTCTGCTGCGGACCCGGTTCTGACGGGAATCGGCTCTGCCTTTATGGCGACTGGAGACGCGGTAAGCCTGTATGCGGCTCTGCAGGACAGCTTTTCTTCCGGTTGTGTCAATCAGGAACTCTGGAAGTTTTATAAGACCTCCGGATACAAACGTGTCAACGCGAAGCTTTCCGGCGGAAGCCCGGATCAGTATCGGATCAACGAGATTCCGTGGGAGAAATATCCCGAAGCTGTGAAGGCGACCTTCCCGGATTACGGTGACGCTGCAATTGTGCTCCTTTCCCGTTCTTCGGGCGAGGGTGCCGATCTTCCGTATGGTCTGGAAGCACTGCAGCCCTATATGACCGATGGCGATTATCTGCAGCTTTGCGCAGAGGAGCGGGAGCTGCTGGAAAATCTGACCCGACTGAAGCAGGAGGGAGTCTTCAAGAAGATTATTGTCCTGCTCAATTCCTCCAGCACACTGCAACTGGATTTCCTGGATGATTATGAGATAGATGCATTGCTGTGGGTTGGTAATCTGGGGCTGAATGGTATTCCTGCGGTGGCGGATATCCTGGCTGGAAAGGTCAACCCCTCAGGGCGGATCGTGGATACCTTCCAGAAAGATAATCATGCATCTCCGGCCATGCAGAACTATGATGCTTTTCCTTACGCCAATGCAGAGGAGCTTGGCCTTGCGGAGGCTCAGAATAACAACGATTCCGGTATTGATAAATGTAATATGAATTATGTTGTCTATCAGGAAGGCATTTATGTGGGCTATCGGTATTTCGAGACCCGCTATGAGGATTTTGTGCTGGGACAGGGGAATGCGGGAGATTTCCGCTATGAGGATGTGGTAGCATTCCCCTTCGGAAGCGGTCTCAGCTATACCACCTTCGCCTATTCCAATTTCCAAATCAAAGACTGTGGGAATACCATTGTTGCGGAGGTAGATGTGACCAATACCGGGAGCGTAGATGGAAAGCATACGGTTCAGATCTATTTCCAGTCCCCATACACCCAATATGATCGGGATAATGGCGTGGAAAAAGCCTCTGTTGAGATCTGTGGCTTTGATAAGAAAATGATCGAAGCGGGAAAAACAGAGCATTATGTCATCGAGATACGCAAGGATGATTTGACCAGCTATGATAGCAATCTGGCCAGGACCTATATCCTGGATGCCGGAGATTATTATTTCACAGTTGGAACAGATGCACACAATGCAATCAATAACATCCTTGCGGCAAAGGGTGCAGACTCTGCCCGTATGAGTGGCAACGGAAACCCGGCGCTCACTGCGGTCTGGTCGGTGGACACTTTGGACACGACAACTTATGCGGTGTCTTCCTATACAGGGGAGTCAATCACCAATCAGTTTGACAATGCAGACCTGAATTACTATGCAGGTGCTGACGGCCAAACCGTGACCTATTTATCCCGCAGGGATTGGGTCGGTACCTATCCTACGCCCCAGAAGCTGTTTGTTTCGGATGCTATGTGGGCGGACGGTCTTACCCACAATGCAGATGAACGAACAGCAATTGTTGAAAGAATGAAAGAGCGGTACTGGGCGGATGCACAGGTTCCCCAATCCGGAATCTCCGGAAGTCTGAAGGCCATTGATTTCGTGGAAACGGATTACGAGAATACAGCATGGGATGATCTCATCAGTCAGATCGATTATGCGGATATGCTGGATACCATCTACAATGGTGCCTACAACACGCATGCGCTCCCGGCGATTAACCTGCCGGCTACCATGGAGGCGGATGGTCCCACCGGTTATACCAAGAGCCTAATGGGCGGTTCCAGTGGCATGGCATTTACCTCGGAGGATGTTATCGCAGCTTCCTACTCCCGGGAGCTGGCCCGGCTGGTCGGTGAATGCATGGGCGAAGACATGATGCACAGCAACCAAAATGACGATAAAACTTCAGTCGTCGGAATCTATGCCCCGGGACTGAACATTCACCGGAGCCAGTATCTGGGTAGACATAACGAATACTACTCCGAGGATGGATGGCTGACCGGAGAAATCGCGGCTGCTCAGGTGCAGGGCATCCGCAGTAAAGGGGCGCTGGCATTTGTCAAACATTTTGCTCTGAATGACCAGGAGGAGGGCCGTTACGGCATCAGCGTATGGGCCAATGAACAGTCTATCCGTGAGCTCTATCTGGAAGCCTTCGAGGGGGCGATTCGCGGCGGTGCCATGAATGTTATGTCCAGCTTCAACCGAATTGGTGTCGTTTGGAGCGGAAGCCACTACGGTCTGATGACCGAAGTCCTGAGAAAAGAATGGGGCATGCAGGGAGCTGCGATCACGGATATGTCCATGAATGCAAAATGGATGGATTATCGGATGGGTCTGCTGGCAGGCCAGGATTTCTGGTGCGGACAGAAGGGTAACATGGGCACCCTTGACAACAGCGAAAATGACCCGGCTATTGCAAGCGCTGTCCACAATGCTATGAAAAATATTGTGTATTCCGTGACCCGTTCCAATGCGATGAATGTTGGAGATGCGGAGATTCTGACAGTCACACCTGTGTGGAAGACCGCACTTTATATTGTCGTCTGTGTGTTCTGGGTGATGACTGCTGCAGCAGCTGTGCTGGCATTGGGCAGAAAAAAGAAAAATAAGGCTGTTTCTTAATTCGGATCAACGATTCCTTTCAGCCAGTATGAAACATTACTATTTACACCCATAATAACAAATGGAGGGCATTCCATCTCAGGAAACCCTCCATTTGTTATTTCTCCATTGGAAAGAAAACTCGTAGAAAGAACATATTCTCCTGTATCGTGGTTTCGATGTTACCGCCATACTGTCGGGCAATGTACTTGATGCTCTTGATTCCGTAGCCGTGGCGGGCTTGATCCGATTTGGTGGTGGTGATTGTTCCGTCTGCCAGGATTGGATTACCATCAAAATAATTGGATTCCTCAATGACAATGCCGCTGCTGGTACGCTGACAGTTGAGAGAAATAATACGAAGCTCTTCCGGCACCTTTTGCACGGCTTCAATTGCGTTGTCCATGATATTTCCAAATATGGAGTAGGTTTGCACTGGTGTCAGGAAGGAAAGCAGGGAGCCGTCAACCATGGTGCAGAACTGGATTCCCTGATTTGTACAGACGAGATTCTTTTCGGACAGCACCACATCCAGCACGTCGTTACCGGTTTTGACCCGGGAATCATAAACGCTGATTGCGTTTCGAAGCTGGTTGATTTCTTCCTGGTTCAGCTTGTTTTCGATGCGGCAAAGGATGTGCTTGAGATCATGGCATTTCAGACTGATGGCGTCCATGCTCGCTTTGACGGATTCGTACTGGGCTTGATCCTGCTTCCACAGCTGCTGGAGGACTTCCAGCTGGTGGGACTTTTCATTTTGTGAAAAGATACCGGAGCAAAACACAAGAATGACGGAGCAGAGAGCAATGACAAAGGTTTTGATGGTGATACTCAGTAACAGATTATCTCCTTCAAACGTGCGGGAAACGCAAACCAGCACATTAATGGTGAAAACGACACTTACGGAAAGCAGTGCGATTCCCCTTGTGGTTTCCTTGTCCCGCCGCAGAGAGGCTTTGGGATGAAGAAACCGGGAAATCAGAACATATGCGACAATGTGATAGAGAAAAAACAGGATCCATTCCCAACCTTGGATTTCTGCCGCGCTGGAATGGAACAGCGATATCGTTGTCTTGTCGTTAATACCCAGCAGATTCTGGATCAGCGGATACAGCTTTCCAACCAGCTGATGGGTGACCTCGCCGGAGCAGAATACAATCAATGTATCTTCCAGACTTCCTTGGAAGATGCCAATGGTGTAGAGCAGACAGTACGCAGTAATGGCCAAATAGCACAGGAGTCTTGAGAGCAGGGTGCCCGCATGGGTGTTGTAGATTGCAAGTCCATAGAACAACGAAATCCCCAAGGCCTCAAAAAACAGAATACGCAGAAGAAAAAATCGTCTGCGTTTCAGATTCCGGGCGAACAGGGAAATGCAGAGCTGGGTTTCCAAAAAGGTGAGCAGCAGGCTGGAGGCTTCCATTGCATAGGGCCCCAACAGGGTAAATATTTTACGCATCATTTCTTTTTGCTCTCCGTAAATTCAACAAAGCGAGCGATAAACTCGTTCTTTCTGGGATGGCTGATGGGGAGTGTTTCTTTCCCAACCACAACCTCCATGCCGGAAATTTTTGTGATCCGCGTGAGATTGACCAGCAGATAATTGTTGCATTTGGCAAACCCGCAGGGTTCCAGCTGCTGCGCAACGCTTTTCATGGTCTGATAGATTCGGAATTCTCCTAGATCTGTATGATAGATGCAGTGATGCGCCCGAACCTCCACATAAGAAATCTGCCGGGGTAGCAGGCGAACATAGCCGGACTCTGTTTTCAGCAGAACGTCCGTGCTCTTGCGGGAGGGGGAGAACTGAATCTTTGACAGAAATCTGGTGAACTTCAGCTTGAACTGGGGGTATTTGACAGGCTTTACTATGAAGTCCGTTGCTCCCACTTCGTAGCCCTGAATGGCGTACTGCTGCATGCTGGTCACAAAAATGAGCAGGACGGCGCTGTCCTTTTCCCGGAGGGCATGGGCTGCATCCATCCCGTTGAGCATGGGCATCATAATATCCATGAAGATCATGCCGTATTGGGCAGAATACTGATCCAGAAAGGCAATTGCGTTGGTGAAAAGATGGATTTCAACGGGTATCTGAAATTCTGCGGAGTACTGGCGGATGTTTTGTTCCAGCAGCTCGGCGGATGCGTTTTCGTCTTCAACGATGGCAATTTTCAACACAATCTTCACCCCATTCCCGTCCCCATTATAGCGAATTGTAAAAAATTTGTCAATGCGTGATGAAGGAATTATAAAGTCTGTGCGGTGGAGCTTCAAGGTTATGCGGTCTTGCTTGTATTCTTGGAGGCAATGGCGTACTGTTAAGCCAGAGATTGTGGGATACCCACAAAATATTAAGGAGGAACAAAATTATGAAGAAGATCATCACCGTCCTGCTGGCAGTTGCGATGCTGGCCTGTACGCTCACCGCCTGCGGTGGCGATGCCGCTGCTGCAAAGGAAGCCAAAACCACCGGTATTTATCTGTCCCCCGCACAGCTCAGCTACACCAATATGCGTCCCCAGTACAACTATTATCTGACCACCTTCACCCAGCAGGAGCTGACACTGATGGATGATAATACATACTGTCTGATCATCTCCTCCTCCTGTTTCTCCGCTCTGGAGCTGGCAGAGAGCACCAACGATGCCAAGGGCAACGAGCGCACAAACTTCATCACCAAGATCTATGGTACCTGCACCAGCAAGCCCAATGACCTGGATGATGACCTGGTGGATGTGAGCCTGGGCAAGATTACCCGAGTTGTCAAGAGCTATGACCAGACCTACTTTGTGGACACCGCTGCATGGAATGATACCATGGGCAAGGCTGTTCAGCCTCCTATCGGCACCGATCCGTCCACCGGCGCTCCCATTTATGATGAGAATGCCAAGCCCCTCACCGCCGAGGAATACATCGCTTCCATCACTCTGGCTGAGACAGAAATTCAGGTCAACAACAAGCTCTGCACCTTTGACTATACCGACTTCGGCATTTAACAGCGTTTCTCTAAAGGAGAGGACACACGATGAAGAGCATGAATTTGTGGCGAGGTTTATCGGCAGCACTGGCGCTGCTTCTGTGTCTGACAAGCTTTGGTACCCAACTGGCGTTTACCCGTGAGGGTGATGTGAATCTGTTCCTGGATACCCGCCCGCCGGTCATTGCCGGTACAGACGACACCACCTATTTTAAGTCCGATTATGCCACCAAGGATGAGATGCTGGATGCCCAGAAGGCATATCTCATCCAGTGCCAGACCGAGGGCAGCGTGCTGCTGCGCAACGAGAATGGCGCATTGCCTCTGGGGCAGAACGCATCCGTTACCCTGTTCGGCTATGCAGCGGCGACACCTGTCTACCATGGTGGCTCCGGCGGCCCTGCCAATGCGGGCATCAACCTCTATGATGCGTTAAAGGCAGAGGGGGTGGCGGTTAATGAAGTTGTTTACAATGCCATCACCAGCACACCGTCCAACCGCACGAAAACCGGCCTGATCGGCGAGATTCCCGCGTCGGCTTATCAGGGGACCGAAAGCTCCTTCGACTCCTACGCGGATGCAGCAATCTATGTGGTCAGCCGGTTCGGCGGTGAAGAGGGCGACCTAAACCACGGCTTGCAGGGCGACTGGCAGGAGGGTCCCCAGGGAATCCGGGAGCTGGCACTGCATCCAGAGGAGCTGGATACCATCAAGCTGATTCAGGATTCCGGCAAGTTCGGTAAACTGATCGTTGTGGTGAACTCCGGCTATGCCATGGAGCTTCAGGAAATGATTGATCTGGGTGTGGATGCCATCCTTTGGGTCGGCTATCCCGGCAGCTACGGAATGATTGGTGTGGCACAGATGCTGACCGGTAAGGCGGATCCCTCCGGCCGCAACGTGATTACTTACGCAGCCAACTCCCTGTCCTCTGCGGCAATGCAGAATGCGGGAGACTTTACCTTCAGCAATCTCACCGGCCTGTACAAGAACAAATACCTGGTCTATTCCGAGGGGATTTACGTCGGTTATAAGTATTATGAGACCCGTTATCAGGATCAGGTGCTTGGCATCAACAATGCGGATTCTGCCAAGGGCGTTTACGCTTCCCAGAATGGCGCATGGAATTATGCCGATGAAATGGTGTACACCTTCGGCGAAGGCAGAAGCTATGCTGACTTTACCCAGGAACTACTGAGCGTGGAATGGAATCGGGATACGCATATCGTCACGGCTCAGGTGAAGGTGACAAACAACGGTGCGCCGAATTACAGCGGAAAGTCCAAGGATGTGGTGCAGCTGTATGTCCAGCTTCCTTATGAGGCGGGGCAGGCGGAGAAGAGCGCCATCCAGATTGCCGACTTTGAAAAGACCTCCGCGCTGGCAGCAGGGGAGAGTGAAACCATTACCCTTACCTTCTCCGATTATATCTTCGCTGCCTATGACAGCAATGCGGTCAATGGAGCGGATGATTCCCGGAAGGGCTGCTATGTGTTTGACGCCGGTGACTATTATTTCACCATCGGCAGCGGTGCCCATGACGCGCTGAACAATGTACTGGCTGCCCGGGGTGTGACCGGTATGTTTGATGCAGAGGGGAATCCTGTGGAGGGGGAGCCGGGCAAGGTACAGAAAATCAATCTTGCCGAGACAGATAATAAGACTTACGCCGTATCTCCCCAGACCGGGGAAGTAGTTTCCAATCTGTTTGAGGACCGTGACATCAATTACTTTATTCCCGGCGCCGCTACTTACATGACCCGTTCCGACTGGAACACCTTCCCCGAAACCGTCACTTCTCTGACGGCTACTCCCGAGATTCAGAATCTCATGGAGAATTTCCAGTACGAAAAGCCTGCGGACGCTCCGGATATCTCCGTTTATAAGCATAAGCAGCAGAATGGGATTAGCTTCATTGATATGAAGGACGTTCCCTTTGACGATCCCAAGTGGGACGAGTTCATTGACCAGCTGACGGTTGGTGAACTGGCGCAAATTGTTGGTGACAAGATGAGTCTGGACACCATCGAGTCCGTGGCTATGCCGGCATACTCCGGTGGTGACGGCCCTGACGGCTATCAGGCTGGCGGTGTACTATACAATGCGGAAATGCTCTGCGCGGGAACCTTCAGCAAGGAAATGCTGCGTCTGCGGGGTGATTTCTTCGGTGAAGACAGCCTGCATCTGGGCTTCCGTCAGACCTATTCACCCGGCGGCAATATCCACCGCACACCCTACTCCGGACGAAACTTTGAATACTACTCCGAGGATGCGCTGCTGTCCTATTTGTGCGGCGAGGTGCAGACCAAGGCTATGGCAGAAAAGGGCTGTGCCGGTATGTTCAAGCATTTCTGCGGCAACGATCAGGAGACCAACCGTCACGGTGTTGCCAGCTTCATGACCGAGCAGACTTACCGTGAGGTTTGTCTGAAGGGCTTTGAGGGCGGCCTGAGCAAGGATCACTCGCTGGGAACCATGACTGCATATAACCGGATCGGATGCATCCCTACAGCTTCCGACTATGCCACCATGACCCAGGTGCTTCGCAACGAATGGGGCTTCACCGGCATTAACATGACAGACTCCTCCAAGGACTCCGCATCGTATATGGGAACCGCAGATGCGCTGACCGCAGGAACCACCCAGTTCAACAATGACCCGGGACGAGTTCCGGAGGCTTCCAATCTGCTGACAAAGAACCGTGATGGATTTATCTGGGGTAAGCTCCGGGATGTTGCAAAGTATTTCCTGTACACCATGGTCCATTCCAACCTGATCAACGGCCTGGCGCCTGAGATCGAGGTTGCGGATTTCACGCCCTGGTGGCAGCCTGCGCTGATCTGCCTGAATGCGGTTGTGGCCGTCCTGTATGTGAGTGCGACGGTAACATTTCTGATTGTGGCTTATCGGAAAAAGAAGGAGGGCAAGTGATATGCTGAAGAACAAGACCATTGGCTTTTACATTGCTTTCTTTTCGGGTGCGGCGGCTGTGGTTGCCAGCATTGCGTATCTGGCAATTTATATGGCAACGGCAGCTGAGACCGTTGACCGGGTGTTCAGCTGGTTTACCTTCGGCTTTATGCTTGCGGGCGGCTTGATCGCCACTGCCGGTGAACTGACAAGGATGAAGTGGATCCCCCTGGCAAGCTGCGCCTGCTTCTCTCTGGCACTGGCAAATCATGCGGTCGAATTTGCCTATCCGCTGGCAGATGTGCTGACAAAGGTTCCCTTTTTCGGGGGCAACTATCCGTTGGCGCTGACTTTCACCATCATTTTCGGCGTGATTGCACTTGCTTCCGTCACTGCCGCTTTTATGAAACACGAGTAAAAAAGAGGAGGAAAAAACAATGAAAAAGACTCTGGCACTGATCCTGGCCATTGCGATGATGGCCACCCTGCTCGCCGCTTGCGGCGAAGGAAAAACCGTTGCGACAGAAACCACCGCCGCGACAACCGAAGCCCCTGCGCCCACCAAGAGCTTCCAGTTCACAGGCACATACTCCGAAGAGGGCGAGTTTGCCTCCATGCTGGCTGCCGCATTTCTGCTGAATCTGAACGAGGACGGCACCGCTTCCTGCGACAAATACGCCTATGGCCAGTACAATGCTGACCCCGCCGCTTCTAACCCCAGCTATGCTGCCGGCTATCTCACCGGTAAGTGGAAGGAAGTGGAGAAGGACGGCGTTCCCTGTCTTCAGATTAAGCTGGAAGCAGCCGGCGGCGCGAATGCCCAGACCGCCTATGCTTACGACATTGCCGGGGAATACTCCTTTGATATGACCTTCCCCGTTGTCCCCGGCGCAAGCTATACCCGTAATGTTACCATGTCCGGCAGTGAGGAGAAGGCTTTTGCCGATGCGGATGCTTTCATCCAGGGTAACAAGAAGGAATTTGTGGCACCTGAACACGTGGGCGTGTTTGCGGATGACGAGCAGAATGCCACCGCTTATCTGCAGGCCGATGGCACCATGCTGATCTATGCCGGATATGACAAGTTCGCTGATGGTAAGTGGATGATTGGTGCCGATGGTGTCAGCATTTCCATCGGCGGTGAGGCGGTTTCCGTAACTACTGAGGGCAATACCGCATCCTTCACTGTTGATCGGAGCCTGGATGGCGCCAATTCCGTAACCTACAACCTGGTTTGCAGTGATGTTTCCGCTCTGCCTGCCGCTGAGATCGCAGAGGACACTCCCTATACCTGCTCTGTGGATATGGGCGGCAACGCCACCACCGCAGAACTGGCTTTGCAGGCTGATGGGACTGCCAACCTGAAGGTGTTCACTGACATTCCCTGCACCTATACGCGCGTCGGCGATGTGGCTGTTTTGGAACTTGCCGGTGAGCTGGAAGGCTTTGCCGCTCAGATCTGGCCCAATATCAGCCATGCTTATATCCTGAATGAGGATCACAGCATGCAGGGGGTAAAGGCCGTTTATCAGGCCGGTGATCTGGTGCTGATCGCTTTGGATGACACACAGATGAAGGTCGTGTTCCCCTCTTATCACATGGAGCGCGACGGATTCACCTACACCATCAGCGAGGATGGCGCATCCATGACCGTCACCGCTCCCGGTGAGGAGGAATTGGGTGCTTTCGGCCAGATCTGGGCCGGTGCCGGCGCAGAAAACTGGACCATCGATGGCAATACTGCTGCCCCTGCCGCAGAAAAATAAGTTACGATAAATAAACGCGGGTGCAGGGCTGGAAACGGCTCTGCACCTTTTTTTCGGAGAGGAAATGGATGATGGTATGAAACATATCTGTTGCCTGTTGGCAGCGATGGTGCTGCTGTTCCTGTGTTCTGGCTGTTCAACCAAGGGGACAGCCGAGCTTCCCGCGGATCCTGTGGTAGCGAAGCTGATTCTTGCTCAGGAAGCGGCCAAGGTGAATTATGTAGAGGGCGAGACCTTTGATCCCACGGGGCTGATTGTCAATGCGAAAATGAGCGACGGAACCGTAGTAGAAAATGTTCCCTTTACCCTGGAGGTAGATACTCCTCTGACAAGGACGACACTGTTTGCGGTAATGCGTTATGAAGGCAAAACCGTTAACCAGCAGCTGCGCATCACACTTTTGGGTAATGACGAACAGTACAGTGCTGCGAATATGCAGTATGTTCCGGGCAGTGCATTGGAAGGTAAGCTCTTCTACTGGCTTGGCTCCTCTGTGACCTATGGTGCCAGTGCCTGCGGAGAGTCCATGGCTGATTTCCTGGCCAAAAGGGACGGTGCAGTCTGTATCAAGGAAGCAGTCTCCGGTACCACACTGGCGGATGTGAAAAAGGAGAGTTATGTGCAGCGTTTTAACAGCTATCTTCTCTCGGAAGGGTGCGCCAAACATGTGGATGCTTTCATCTGCCAGCTGTCCACCAACGACCGTAATATGCCGGAATCTTTCGGCACCGTTTCCGGGGAGCAAGTGCGGGAGCCGGAGGCTTTCGATTGCGCGATGACCTTCGGAGCCATCGAGTATATCATTGCCAAAGTCGAGGAAGTCTGGGGATGCCCGGTGCTGTTCTATGTCAATCCGCCCCTGGATGAGAACTATGAGACCATGGTGAATGGCCTGGAACAGATTGCACAGAAATGGGGGATCCAAATTGTGGATATGTACCATGATGTAGCGTTCAACCAGCTGACGGAGGAACAAAGAAGCTTGTATATGGCGGATGCAATCCACCCGACCAGAGCCGGATATCGTGACTGGTGGCTGCCGAAATTTGAGGAAGCACTGGAACTGGCAGTAAAACCCTAACCTTTCTGAGAAAGCTGTGCGGCTGGCAATAAAGGTTGTGCGGTATGAATTGAAGCGTTACCGTTTGTGTTGTACAGTATGCTTATATTAAAGAAAGAGGAGGCACCCCATATGGGCAAAACAAAACAAAAAAAGGGAACCCTATGGACAGTTCTGACCATCGTTCTGGCTGTCCTGACGGTGATTTCCGCAGTCGCAATTCCTGTGACAAGCTATTTCTCCACGGCCATCAACGTAACGTTAGGCGCGGCGACACAGAAGGTCATCGCCGACCCGAATGCGCAGATTTTCTTCTGGAGTAATTATGAAAACGAAGAGGATCTGGTTGCTTTTGAGAAGCAGCTTTGCCGCGATATCGAATCAGAGGGCGCGGCACTTCTGGTAAACCGGGACAACACGCTGCCTCTGGCTGCCGGAACAAAGTTCACCCCCTTCTCCCAGTCCTCCTTCCATCTGCTCTATGGCGGTACCGGTTCCGGCCAGGTTTCCGCTGATGACGCTGTTTCTTTGAAGGCTGCGCTGGAAGAGTCCTTTGGTGCGGATACCGTGAATCTGGATCAGTGGAAGTTCTACGCCACCTGCGGCTATGCCCGCGTGAATGCGGACACCACCGGCGGCAATCAGGCCCAGTACCGCATCAATGAAGTGCCCTGGGCAAAGTACCCCGATGCCCTGAAGAAGACTTGGTCGAACTATGGTGATGTGGCGCTGGTTGTTCTTGCTCGTTCCGGCGGTGAAGGCGCTGACCTGCCCAGTGGTTTGCCCGAACTGGAACCCTACATGACGGACGGCGACTATCTGAGGCTGAATCAGGACGAGATTGATATGCTGTCCAATCTGGAGCAGCTGAAAAAGGACGGCGTATTTAAGAAGATCGTGGTTCTGCTGAACTCCTCCAATTCCCTGCAGCTGGATTTTGTGGATGACTATGGCATCGATGCTGTGCTTTGGATCGGTGATGTGGGTATGACCGGAATCAACGCTGTTGCAGATATTCTGGCTGGTAAGGTCAATCCTTCGGGACGCATTGTAGATACCTTCCTGAAGGACAACCACTCCGCACCCGCCATGCAGAACTTCGGAGCCTATCCCTATACCAATGGAGCGGACTACAATGTGGCTTCCGCCCAGAATAACACCGACCCCGGCATCAAGCAATGCAACCGGGACTATGTTGTTTATGAAGAAGGCATCTATGTTGGTTACCGCTATTATGAAACCCGGTATGAAGACTACGTTTTGAATCAGGGAAATGCCGGTGATTATCACTATGACCAGGATGTTGCTTTCCCCTTCGGTTATGGCTTGAGCTATACCGACTTTGCTTACTCCAACTTTGCCATCAAGGATCAGGGCACCACCATTCAGGTGGATGTGGATGTGACCAATGTGGGCAAGGTAGATGGCAAACACACCGTTCAGATTTACTTCCAGTCCCCCTATACCCAGTATGACATGGACAATCAGGTAGAAAAGGCCTCCGTGGAGCTCTGCGGCTTCGACAAGCAGATGATTCCTGCCGGGAAGACGGAGCACTTCTCCATTACCGTGGAAAAAGAAGACCTGACCTCCTACGACCACATGAACGCGAAGACCTATATCCTGGATGCCGGTGACTACTATTTCACGGTTGGTAAGGATGCCCATGACGCGGTCAATAACATTCTGATGGCCAAGGGCGCTGATGCCTCCCGGATGATCGGCTCCGGCGATGCGGCCCTCACCGCGAAGTGGACACTGGACAGCCTGGACACCACCACCTATTCCGTTTCCTCCAAAACCGGAAAGCCGATTACCAACCAGTTTGAGGATGCGGATCTGAACAAATATGCCGGTGCGGAGGGGCAGACGGTCACTTATCTTACCCGCAGCAACTGGGTAGATACCTTCCCCAAAACCGTTTCCCTGCGGATCACCGAAGCGATGTGGGCGGATGGCTTGACAGATTCCGAAGAGGGCAGAAAGGCCATTGTTGCGAGGATGGAGGAGAAATACTATCCCGATGCGGTGATGCCAGCCGTTGGCGTGACGGGTAACCTGACTGCTGCGATGTTTGCCCAAAAGGATGCCGATGATCCCGATTGGGCAAAGCTGATCGCCCAGATTCCTTATGGCGAGATGACCAACGTGATATACGACGGCTTCCATCTGACCCAGCCGGTTCCCTCTATCAGCCTTCCCGGCACCAATGACGAGAACGGTCCCCAGGGCTTTACCAAGAGCCTGGTGGGCGGCGCAAGCGCTATGGCCTACACCTCCGAGGATGTGATGGCCGCAACCTTCAATCTGGAACTGATTAAGAACATGGGCCTTTGTATCGGTGAGGATTTCCTCCATGCAACCGATGGCTCTGGTACCGTATTCTCCGGTATCTATGGCCCCGGTGCCAATATTCACCGCACTCCTTACTGCGGGCGTAATTTTGAATACTACTCCGAGGATGGCTGGCTGTCCGGTAAGGTTGCCGCTGTTGAGGTTGCTGCCATTCAGGATCGGGGCGTCTATGTGTTTACCAAGCATTTCGCCCTGAACGACCAGGAAGAAGGACGTTACGGCATTTCCACCTGGGCAAATGAACAGGCCATCCGTGAGCTGTACTTGGAGGGCTTCGAAGGCAGCGTCAAGAACGGAGGCGGCATGGGTGTCATGAGCTCCTTTAACCGTCTGGGTGTGGTGTGGAGCGGTGCCCACCATGGCCTGATGACCGGAATCCTCCGGGATGAATGGGGCATGCCGGGCGCTGCTATCACGGACTGCTCCGTCATGGCAAACTACATGGACTATCGGATGGGTGTCCTGGCAGGTCAGGACCTGTGGGATGGCTACAGCAGCGGCATGGCAACCCTGGACGGTTTGGACAACGACCCGGCCATCGTGACAGCTGTTCAGCAGGCTGTGAAGCACATTGCGTATTCCATCTCCCATAGCCACGCAATGAATGTCGGCAACGCGACCATTGTGATGATTACTCCCTGGTGGCAGATGGCTCTGTACTGCCTGACCGGCGGACTTGCAGTTTTGACTGCGTTCGCGGTCTTTATGATGATCCGCAGCCGTAAGAAGGCAAAATAATCAGCTTCCTATCTTTCCTTAATATTGCATCTGGCCACGGGTAAAACCGTGGCTAGATGCGTATATCAACAAAAATAAAAGAAATCGAGGTCTGTGCCATGAAAATTCTGAAAAAAATAACCCACATTGCAGCGCTGTCGACTGCATTGGTGCTTCTGACGGTGACTGCATTTCCGGCTTTTGCTGCTGGGTCAGGAGCAATAGAGCAAATACGGACGGGAGATGTGGTCTGCTTTGGAACGCCGGATGCTGCCTGCGGCTTTGATGGGAAATGGCTGGTGCTGGACAGCGAGCATACCAACACCGGAGCGCCGGGGATATTCCTGGTATCGCTAAATTTGATCGGCAGCGAGCAGGGCAGATCCCTCCTATTTCGGGATATTGGAGAAGTGAGCGTGTCCTTTTCTGACCGGGGGGAAGCCTTTGCGGAGGAACATCCCGGCTCCACGGATTATCAGGGCAGTGACATCCAGACCTGGTGTGAGGACTTTGCCCAGAACCATCTGACCCAAGCAGAGTATCAGGCTCTTTTGCCTACCTGGAAATCTGACGCCGCAGCGGTGATCCCTGGTCTGGGCATTCCGCTTCCTGGAGCGATGAATGGGACTGTGGATTTTGACCTGGTGGAGAATATTCTGAATGGAGACAGGCTGTTTCTGCTTTCTGCCGAGGAAATTACAAACGAACAGTACGGATTTTCAGACGGCAGCTCCAGAATTGCCGCGTTCAAGGGGACGGCGGAGGGATATTGGCTTCGCTCACCCCATATTCCAACCTTCCCTCTGGACGTTGGCTTTGTATTTGGCTTCGGCATCGTGATGGATTTCCCGGTTAACGCTAATTTTATGATGGAGCTGGGAACCTATGCCCGCCCAGCCTGTAATCTGGATATTGGCAGCATCACCAACGCAGAGGTTCTGACGGTCAGCGATGAAACCACAATCTGGCGGCTTTCTTTTCAGGATGAAGCCAATGAGCGGCAGTATGACACCTCGCTTCCGGAGAAAATAGAAGCCATGGATCTGGGGGCAATGCTAAGAACGGTTCTGATCGTCGCAGTCTGCGTGCTGATCTTTCTGGTGATTTTGGTGATCGTACTGATACGCATCGTGTCCCGAAAACGTCGGGCAAAGCAGGCATTGAAATGAGGAAGCGAGTAAAAGTGCAATTGGTGCGGTCTATGAAAAAGCTTGTGCGATAAAGCTGGAATGTTTGTGACCGTTTTTTTATTATTACTTTAGTTGTAAAAGCATTAATCAAATATCTGGCCGAGAAATAGAATCATTCATCAGGGAGGAATACAATGCGATACTGTCCTTTTAATAGCAACTGGTATGTTCGCCATGTGGAGGAATCGGGACTGGGAGAACCAGTGACCCTGCCCCACGATGCCATGCTTTCGGAGCCCCGCACGGCAATTGCCGAGGGCGGCCTGAATGTCAGCTGGTTTGAGGGACGGGACTATGTCTACACAAAAACCTTTACCGTTTCCGAGGCGGAATTGTCACAGTATCATGTCCTGGAATTTGAGGGTGTTTATCGGAAGGCGGAGGTGTTCATCAATGGAAAGAAAGCTGCCTTCCGCCCTTATGGCTATACCAATTTCTATGTGGAGCTGGATTCCTTCCTGCGCGCCGGTGAAAACACCATTGAGGTGATCGCCCGGAATGCGGATCAGCCCAATTCCCGGTGGTATTCTGGGGCGGGTATTTATCGCCCGGTGAAGCTGTGGACTTCTCCCAAGGCACATATTGAACTGAACGGCGTCAGAATCCGCACCGTCTCCATTGACCCTGCCGTGGTGGAAGTAAGGGTGAGTACCTCTGTCCCCGGGACTGTCAAGGTTCAGATTCTGGACGGTGAGAAAGAGGTTGCCTCCGTCAGCGGTGAGAAGGCTTTCAAAATCCGGATTCCCAATGCCAAGCTGTGGAGTGTGGAAACGCCCAACCTCTATACCGCTCGGGTGACATTTGGTGAGGATGTGACGGAAGAAATCTTCGGTGTGCGTTCCCTGACCTGGGGCAACGACGGCCTGAAAATAAACGGAGAGCGGGTGATTCTCCGAGGTGCCTGCATTCATCACGACAATGGGCTGCTGGGCGCTGTCTGCCATCCTGATGCGGTGGAACGGAAGCTCAGGATCCTGAAGGAAAACGGCTACAACGCCATTCGCTCTGCCCACAACCCCTGCTCCAAAACTGCCCTGGAGGTCTGCGACCGGATCGGCCTGCTGGTGATGGATGAGTACATCGACCACTGGTACATCCACAAGACCCAGCACGATTATGTGGAGTTCTTTGATGCCTTCTGGAAGCAGGATATGGCGGACATGGTGGACAAGGACTACAACCATCCCTGTGTGATCCTCTATTCCACCGGCAATGAAGTGGCGGAAACCGCCCAGCCCAGAGGTATAGCACTGGCCAAGGAAATGACGGATTTCCTACATACAATGGATGATACCCGCCCTGTGACCTGCGGCATCAACATCTTCTTCAATTTCCTAAACTCCATCGGCTTCGGTCAGTATTCCGATGAAAAAGCCGCCAAGGAAGCA
>OBLI01001551.1_pt1 | contig 21987 bp, 20 predicted proteins | sample 1519701 | NCBI WGS metagenome assembly OBLI01 (sample SAMEA3663005, study PRJEB22513) | pig gut metagenome | biome: pig gut; feature: pig-associated habitat; material: faeces | place: France | collected 2012
GGAAATCCAACTTAAAAACAACGATTTTTTTGTCTTAATTTATGGGTTCATTATAGGTATGCTGCCCGCCACGGCGCTGGCTGAGGGGTCGGCAACGGCAACAGCGGACTTTTCTGCTGATCCCACAACGGCACTGACGCTACTAACGGCGCGAAAACAGGTGAAGCGGACAGCACATGGGATAGCAGTACAAATACTCTCACTCTCAATGGCGTGAACTTTACCACCACCGCTGCTACTGCGGTGAAGCTGCCCGGGGGTTCGAAAATCGTTCTGGCGGACGGAACGGTCAATACCATCACTAGTGGAGACTCAGATTTGAAGGAGTGCCTTGGCATTTACGCTGTGAAAGACCTGACTATCTCCGGCTTCGGCAAGCTCACTGTGACTGGCGGCAATGCGACAGGTCCCTTTAAATATAGCTCCGGTATCCTTTCAGATGGCAACGTGACCATCACAGGCAGTGCTGAAGTCATCGTAAACGGCGGCACGTCTAAGGAGAATAGCTCCGGCATCCTTGCGTACGGTGGCGGCGTGACCATCACCGGCTCCGCCGATGTCACAGCCAAAGGCGGTAATGCGAGTTCTTATAGCCGCGGCATTTATGCAAAAAACGACGTTGTTATCTCCGGCGGTAGCCTTAAGGCCGAAAGTGGTAGGACTAACGATCGTTGCTACGCCATTTTCACAGCTTATGGTGACGTGAGCATTTCCGGCGGCACCGTGATTGCCAAAGCGGGAAGCGCTTTGAACAAGGCCCCGAGCCAGCTCCCTACCACCTATCAGTGGCGCATCTCGGAAAGCGGCGATTATTCTGCGTACCCTGGTTCTGCATATACCTGGGACGCGTCGCACACCTATTTAGACATCCAGAAGGCTCCTATCATCGTCAGCTACACTGTGTTCTTTAACGTAAATGGCGGCACCGGCACTATGGCAAATGTAATCGGCGTTTCCGGAGATTACACCCTCCCCGCAAACGGCTTTACTGCCCCTGCCGGTAAGCAGTTCAAATGCTGGAACGTTGGCGGTGCCGAGAAGGCAGTCGGCGACAAGATTACCGTTACTACCAACACTACCGTAATCGCAGTATGGGAAGACATTCCTGTTACCACCTACACGGTGTCCTTTGACGCCAACGGCGGCGACGGCACGATGTCAGATGTAACCGGTGTTTCCGGAACATACGCCCTCCCTGCAAACAGCTTTACAGCACCAGCGGGCAAGCAGTTCAAGGGCTGGGCAACAAGTGCGGACGGTGCGGTTATTTCCGGTACAAGCATTACTGTATCAGCCGACACCACTCTTTATGCAATCTGGGAGAATATTCCTGCAGCTTCGAAAGAGTATGACATTTTAGATGGTGCAAACAGCAAGTGGACACAGAATTCAAACGGAAGCCTTTCCATCAGAGGAAGCGGAGCATTTTCCAAGTTCGTGGGAGTTAAGGTTGACGGAACCCTTGTTGATGCAAAGAACTACACCGTAAAAGAAGGTTCTACCATTGTTACACTGAAAGCAGACTATCTCAAGACTCTTGCAGCGGGAAGCCACAACATTGAGAGGTTATGGACAGACGGTTCTGCAAGTACAAGATTTACCGTTGATGCGAAAGCAACAGTGAATAAAGGTACAGCAACTGTAAATAAAGGTACGACAGCAGTAAATAAAGGTACACGGTCTCCGAAGACCGGTGACAACAGCCATATGGCATTGTGGATTACACTTTTCCTTGTCAGTGGTGCTCTGATAAGTGTTACAGGTGTTTACGGCAAAAAGAAAAAACGTACTGCAAGGTAAAATAATATAAAGCATTTTTTCATATTTGAATTTATCCCTCCTGTCAGGTATCTGGCAGGAGGGATTTTTATCTCAGACGAAGAAGATTCCCACTTCTATAAGTGGTGAGTAATCAGCTTTCTATCTTTTAATATGTCGGCAATTCTCGAACTGTCATTGACAATACGAGAATTATTGTGGAATTTTGCAATCCATTCCTTTATTCTATAACTGATTATGATTTTAAATAATCGAAAGGAGTTAACGAATGAGCTTTGCCAATGTGTTAAATCTGTATCTGGACAAAACAAAGTGTACCGCGAAAGAGCTGTCTGCTGCTTCGGGTATCTCTGCGTCTGCCCTGAGCAGATACCGTTCCGGGAAGAGAATTCCCGAACCGGAACAGATTGAAAAACTGATTTGCGGATTTGTTCAGCTGGCAAGATCTGCGGTGCGAAAAATAGAATCTTATCAAAAGAACGAAATCTATTCGGGAGATCGCCTGATTCTTACTTTTGAAACGGAGCAGAGCGTTTTGAATTCCAATATTATAGAAAGATTGGTAAATAAATACTTGTAATTTACGGGAAAAGACTCTGCATGCTGAAATTAGAAAGTACGCTCTAAGCTGATTTCTTCCCTGTATTTTTTTCAGAAACTATGGTAGAATTTATTTAACATTTAAATAAGATGGATGTAGATGACGAAATTATGCAGATATTTTATAGTCCTGATTTTTTCCACGACACTCGTTGCCAGTGGAAAAGAAGAGGAGAAAATATTGGATTGATTTACAGGAGGAGAAAGTACATGATAATCACATCACAACAGGCAGAAATGGACACGGTAATCGCAACAGCAAAGGCAGTGTGTGCAGCAGCCAGAACAGCACCAAAAGCAAAAGGAATGGATTTTGTACGAACAGCAATATTAACCGGAAGTGATAAAGATGCTTTGGCAGATAAAATGGATCGTCTGGCAGATCAACTGGGAATGGGATTTTTCCATAGAGATGCAGGAAATGTAAGAAACAGCATGGCAATTGTAGTGATTGGGCAGGAAAATGCAGTACGGGGATTGAATGAAGGATGCAGATTCTGCGGATTTGAAAATTGCAAAGCTTGTATGGAAGCGGGTGGAAGCTGTGCCTATACTGGGGTAGATCTTGGAATTGCAGTGGGATCTGCAGTCAGTATTGCAGCAGAAAACAGAGTGGACAATCGGATCATGTTTTCAGCAGGAAGAGCAGCTATGGAACTGAACATACTGGGAGAAGAGGTAACACAGGCATTTGGAATTCCTTTAAATGCATCAGGAAAATCTCCATATTTTGACAGAAAATAAAATCTATATATAAGAAGAATCGGGGCTGTGACACGAAGAGATTCGTGAGCAGTCCCGATTTATTTCTAAAGAGCCTCTGTCTGTGCATGGATTTCATCTTCACAGGCAGCCATAGCTTTCAGTGTTTTTTCCAGTAATTCATCCAGTTCCCATCCAAGAAGTTCGGCACCTTTGCGGATAACATCGCGGGAACAGCCGGCAGCAAATTTCTTGTCTTTGAATTTTTTCTTAAGGCTTTTTAATTCCATATCTTTACAGCTTTTTGAGGGACGCATAAGTGCAGCAGCTCCGATTAGACCGGTCAGTTCATCAGCGGCAAATAACACTTTTTCCATCGTGTGGACTGGTTCCACGTCACAACAAATTCCATATCCGTGACTGCATACAGCATGAATCAGAGCATCTCCGGCATGTTCTTCTTTTAATAATTCGGGTGCTTTTATACAATGCTGTTCCGGATATAACTCAAAATCGATATCGTGGAGCAGACCGACCGTACGCCAGAAATCGCTTTCTTCCTCATATCCAAGTTCATTTGCAAACCAGCCCATAACAGCTTCTACGGTCAGCCCATGAACCAGATGGAAAGTTTCCTGATTGTATTTTTTTAATAAGGTCAGAGCCTCTTCATGTTTTAAAGTTTCTTCCATAGCAGAATCCTCCTGAGTGATAGAATGTTCCTTTCCCTATCTTATCACACAGAAAAAATGATACAAGATAGAATTACATAAAACTGTAAAAAAAGAAAATAATAAAACAATAGAGAGGAAGTTTGAAGATTTGGAAGGGAGAAACAGGAAAAGAAAATGAATGAAATTCTTACAAAAATCAATGATTTTATGTACACATATATTCTTCTGATTTTGTTAGTGGGGGCAGGAATCTATTTTTCTGTCAGTACCAAAGGTGTGCAGATTCGTCTGTTGAAGGATGGAATCCGGTCAATTATGGATAAAGGAAAAGAAGAGGAAAAAGTGTCTTCTTTTCAGGCACTTATGATTTCAACCGCTTCCCGTGTAGGGACAGGAAACATTGCAGGAATTGCAACAGCAGTGGCAGCAGGCGGGCCGGGAGCCGTATTCTGGATGTGGGTTATGGCTGTTGTTGGCAGTGCTTCTGCATTTGTGGAAAGCACGCTGGCACAGATTTATAAAATAGAAGAAAATGGACAGTACAGAGGCGGCCCTTCTTATTATATGGAAAAGGCGCTGGGGAAAAGATGGCTTGGAATTTTGTTCTCTCTGGCACTGATTGTCTGCTTTGCTTACGGATTCAATGGTCTTCAGTCTTTTAATATATCTTCCTGTCTGGAATACTATATTCCTGATTATGCAGAAAGTATTTTTCCGGCTGTGACCGGTCTGATACTGGCAGCAGCATCAGCGGTTGTAATATGGGGCGGGGTACACCGAATCAGTTTTATTACTTCTGTTCTGGTTCCAATCATGGCTTCTGCTTATATCCTTGTAGGAGCTTTTACAATGATTCTTCATTGGCGGGAACTTCCTCATATTTTTTCGGTGATTCTGCAAGATGCATTTGAGTTTCGGGCATTTTCGGGAGGATTTGCAGGAAGTGCAGTGATGGTTGGAATTAAAAGAGGATTATTTTCCAATGAAGCAGGAATGGGCAGTGCACCCAATGCTTCTGCTTCCGCAGATGTGAGCCATCCGGTCAAACAGGGAATGGTGCAGGTAATCTCCGTATTTATTGATACGCTTCTTATCTGTACCAGTACAGCCATGATGCTGCTTGTCTCTAAAGTACCGGGAGAAAAAGGCGTCCTGGATGGAATTCCATATGTGCAGGCTGCCATTCAGGCAAATGTGGGAACCTGGGGAATCCATTTTATTACATTTTCTATTTTTGCTTTTGCTTTCAGCAGTATTGTAGGAAATTATTATTATGCGGAATCCAATATCCTGTTTATAAAAAATGACAAAAGACTGTTGCATTTATTTCGGATTACCTGTATTGTTGCTGTCTATCTGGGCGCACAGGCGGATTTCTCGCTTATATGGAATCTGGCAGATATTACCATGGGAAGTATGGCAATTATCAATATCCTTGCCATTTGGCTTTTAAAACCGACGGCTGTTCAAGTCTTGAACAATTATGAAAAACAGAAAACAGAAGGAGAAGAACCAAAATTTCGAGGAGAAGATGTTGGAATAGAAGGAACTGTATGGAAATAATATTTGAAAATATACTATCTGTTGATGCAGAATAATGGTATAATCATGAACAGTAACAATAAGAGAGGATGAAGATTCGATGAAAACAGCATTAACAATTGCCGGCAGTGATTCCAGTGGAGGTGCGGGCATTCAGGCAGATATAAAAACCATGATTACAAATGGCGTGTATGCCATGAGCGCAATTACAGTATTGACGGCTCAGAATACAACCGGTGTGACAGGGATTATGGAAGTTACACCGGAGTTTCTTGGAAAACAGATAGACAGTATTTTTACAGATATTTTTCCGGATGCAGTAAAAATCGGCATGGTTTCATCGGCAGATCTGATTAGAAAGATTGCAGAAAAACTGAAAGAATATCAGGCAAAAAATATTGTAGTGGATCCGGTCATGGTGGCAACCAGCGGTTCCCGGCTGATCAGTGATGAAGCAGTGGAAACTTTGAAAACAGATTTAATGCCGCTGGCCGCACTCATAACTCCGAACATTCCGGAAGCAGAAGTTCTGGCAGATATGCAGATTAAAACAGAAGAGGATATGATTCAGGCAGCAGAGAAAATCAGCCAGTCTTATGGTTGCGCTGTTTTGGTAAAAGGCGGTCATAAAGTAAATGATGCCAATGATCTTCTGTATCAGAATGGAACCGATCAGTGGTTTAAAGGAAAAAGAATTGATAATCCGAACACCCATGGAACGGGATGTACCTTATCCAGCGCCATTGCGTCTAATCTTGCGAAAGGATATAGCCTGGAAGAATCCGTAGAACGGGCGAAAGATTACATATCCGGGGCACTGGAGGCAATGCTGGATCTTGGCAAAGGAAGCGGTCCGATGAATCACGGATTCGAGATTGCAGGCAAGGGAAGATTCGTATGAGAGAAAATAATAAGCTGACAGTGGGCATTCTGGCTCATGTGGATGCAGGAAAAACTACTCTGGCAGAAAGCATTTTATATCTTACAGGACGTATACGAAAGCTGGGACGGGTAGATCATCAGGATGCTTTTCTGGATACGTATGCATTGGAACGGGAACGGGGCATTACTATTTTTTCCAAACAGGCAGAAATTAACCTGGGAGAGAAAGAAGTGACACTGCTTGATACACCGGGGCATGTAGACTTTTCAGCAGAAATGGAACGAACCTTGCAGATACTGGACTATGCAGTATTGGTTATCAGTGGAGCAGATGGCGTGCAGGGACATGTGCAGACTTTATGGCGTTTGTTGAAACAATATAAGATACCCGTATTTCTTTTTATCAATAAAATGGATCAGATTGGTACAGACAAAGAGGCACTTTTACAGGAACTTCGGAAGCGTCTGGATGAGAAATGTATCGATTTTGGACAGAGTCAGGAATCAGAAGCGTTTCTGGAAGAAATTGCCATGTGTGAAGAAAAACTTCTGGAAACCTATCTGGAAACAGGAAAGATTTTACAGGAAGAAATTGTAAATCTGATTAGAAAACGGAAAGTATTTCCCTGCTACTTTGGTTCAGCCCTGAAATTACAGGGAGTGGAAGAATTTCTTGAGGATTTGGAACGCTATACTCTGTGTCCGGATTATCCGGAAGAGTTCGGAGCAAAAATTTTTAAAATTTCCCGGGATGCACAGGGCAATCGTTTGTCTTATATGAAGATTACAGGCGGAACTCTGAAGGTGAAAATGCTTCTGACCAACCGGGACAGTTTCTATTTGAAAGATAAGAAAGAAACCACAGAAGCGGTATGGGAAGAGAAAGCAGAGCAGATACGAATCTATTCCGGCGCTTCTTTTACAGCAGTGCAGGAAGCCAAAGCAGGAACCATTTGTGCGGTTACCGGGCTGAATCGGACATTTTCCGGGGAAGGACTCGGCAGGGAAAAGCAGTCTTTTATGCCGGTGTTAGAGCCGGTTCTGACTTATAAAATAGAATTGCCGGAAGACTGCGATGTGCATGACATGCTTATGAAAATGAAAGAATTGGAGGAAGAAGAACCTCAGCTACATATTGTATGGGATGAAACGTTGGGAGAAATCCATGCGCAGGTTATGGGAGATGTCCAGATTGAAGTTTTAAAAAGCATGATTTGGGAACGATACCATACAGAAGTGGATTTTGGATCCGGAAATATTGTTTATAAAGAAACCATACAGAATACAACAGAGGGAATTGGACATTTTGAACCGCTTCGTCATTATGCAGAGGTTCATCTTCTTCTGGAGCCAGGAGAGCGCGGAACCGGTCTGCAGTTTGAGGCAGACTGCAGTGAAGATGTTCTGGATCGGAACTGGCAAAGACTGGTGTTGACTCATCTGGAAGAAAAAATCCACAAAGGGGTACTGACCGGGTCGGAAATTACCGATATGAAAATTACATTGGTGACCGGCAGAGCCCATTTGAAGCATACAGAAGGCGGGGATTTTCGTCAGGCAACGTATCGCGCGCTGCGTCAGGGACTTCGCAAGGCAAAAAGTCTGTTGCTGGAACCAGTCTATGAATATCGTCTGGAAGTTCCTTCTGATAAAGTGGGAAGGGCTATGGCAGATGTACAGAAAATGCATGGAGAATTTATGTCTCCTGTGGTAGAAGGTGAAATGTCTGTTCTTACAGGAACTGCTCCGGTAGCTTCCATGCGGGATTACCAGAGGCAGGTAATTGAATATACCAGTGGTCATGGAAGACTTTTTTGTTCTTTAAAGGGCTATGAACCCTGTCATAATCCGGAAGAAGTGATCCGGGAAATCGGCTACGATCCGGATGGAGATACAGAAAATCCCTGCGGTTCTGTATTTTGTGCGCACGGAGCAGGATTTGTAGTGCCCTGGAATCAGGTGGAAGAATATATGCATCTGGAAGCGGTTTATCGACCGGAACAGGAAAATACGAAAGAGACAGAGCCGGTGAGAGCAGAGTCAAGAAGCCCACAAGCTGCTGCAAAAGCCTTTCATGAAGGGGTTCAGAATGAAGAAGAACTGCGGGAAATTTTTGAAAGAACCTATGGACCTGTAAAAAGGGAACGGAAAGGCTGGGAACGGGTATCCCGTCCTGCGAGAAAAGAAGGCACGGAACATAAAATTGTAAGGAAAGAACCGTTGAAAGAATATCTTCTGGTGGATGGATACAATATTATTTTTGCATGGAAAGAGCTGAAAGAGCTTGCAGAGATCAATATTGAAAGTGCAAGAAACAAACTGATGGATATTCTCAGTAATTATCAGGGATATAAGAAGAATAGCTTGATTCTTGTTTTTGACGCCTATAAAGTAAAAGGAAATCCAGGAGAAATCATGAAATACCATAATATTTATGTCGTATTTACAAAAGAAGCAGAAACAGCAGACCAGTATATTGAAAAAACCGTTCATGAAATCGGAAGGAAATATCAGGTGACGGTAGCTACTTCCGATGCGCTGGAACAGGTAATCATTCTTGGACAGGGAGCGGGAAGGCTTTCTGCTGCAAATCTGTTGGAGGAAATCCGGCAAGCAGAAGAAGAAATCCGCAAAACGGTTACAGACAGAAAAGATTCCGGAAAGCATTATCTTTTTGACAGTCTTCCGGAGGAGATGGCTGACCTGATGGAGCAGGTACGCCTTGGAAAGAAAACAATTAAATAATAGAGAATCAAAAAAGAAAACAGTTTTTGGCGCTGTTTTCTTTTTTGATTTTTGAAGAAAAATCTTTATACCGTCTTTATACGAGAGAAAAAAATTTTATGCTTTTTTAATTTGGTGAATCCGATAATAGAGACAAAGAGGAATAGAAAAAGAAAGGTAATTGAGAGAAAATTATGACTTTTTTTCACAAAAGAAAAAAAATTACATCTTTTCAGATTATCCTATTTGGTTTTATTTCGGTGATTTTGACCGGTGCAGGATTATTGATGCTGCCGATATCGGCCCGAAATGGGCAGATGACAAATTTCTGGGATGCATTGTTTACTGCAACATCTGCAGTTTGTGTAACCGGCCTGGTGGTCCAGGATACCGCTACTTACTGGTCAGCATTTGGTCAGGGAATAATCTTGGTGCTGATTCAGATCGGAGGAATGGGAGTTGTTACAGTGGCTGTCTGTGTGGCAGTGGCATCCGGACGTAAAATTGGTCTTATGCAGCGCAGTACTATGCAGGAGGCAATCGCAGCACCACAGGTAGGCGGAATTGTTAAAATGACCGAATTTATTCTGAAAACTACGGTTTTGATTGAAGGATTGGGTGCAGTGTGTCTCTTCCCTGTTTTCAGAAAAGAGTTCGGTCTGGGAAAAGGAATCTGGTATGCATTGTTTCATTCCGTATCTGCTTTTTGCAATGCAGGATTTGATTTAATGGGAGAAAAAGAAGCATTTTCTTCGCTGACCTCTTATGTAGATAATCCGGTCGTGAATCTTACGATTATGCTGCTGATTGTGATTGGCGGAATCGGTTTTATGACATGGGAAGATGTCAAAAGTAACCGGTGGCATATACAAAAATACCGTATGCAGAGTAAAGTTGTTTTTACAGTAACCGGTATCCTTCTGGGCTTTCCTTTTTTGTATTTTTATTTTCGGGAATTTTCGCATATGACCGGTATGCAGAGATTCTGGATGGCTGCTTTTCAGACTGTTACTCCGAGAACAGCAGGATTTAATACAGCAGATTTAGCTTCTATGAGTGAACCGGGGCAGTTGATTACAATTCTTTTAATGCTGATCGGTGGTTCCCCCGGATCGACTGCCGGAGGAATGAAAACAACTACAATAGCAGTTCTGGCAGCATCTGCTCTGGCGGTCTTTTTACAGAATGAGGAAACGCATTTGTTTCGGAGACGTGTGGTAGAAGGTGCAGTGCGCAATGCCGCAACGATTCTTATGATGTACTTTGTTTTATTTTTTGCAGGTGGGATTATCATCAGTTCGCTGGAACAACTGCCGGTATTGCCTTGTCTTTTTGAAACTGCATCTGCCCTCGGTACTGTGGGTTTGACACTGGGAATTACTACAAAACTTGGGCTCATATCACGTTTGTTGCTGATCGTTTTTATGTTTTTCGGGCGAGTGGGAGGACTGACCATCATATTTGCAGCCATTTCATCTGGAAAAAAGAGTAAAGCGAGACTGCCACGGGCAAAAATTACAGTGGGATAGATAAAGGAGGAAACAGACAGTGAAGTCGATTTTACTGATTGGATTGGGAAGGTTTGGACGACATGTGGCAGTCAAACTTTCAGAAATGCGTCACCAGGTAATGGCCATTGATAAGCGGGAAGAAAGAGTAGACGCAGTTACGAATTTTATTACAAATGCGCAGATTGGAGATAGTACAGATGAGGAATTTCTTCGTTCTCTTGGAATTCGGAATTTTGATGTCTGTATTGTTGCCATAGGAAATGATTTTCAGAGCTCTCTGGAAACAACTTCCCTGTTAAAAGAGCTGGGAGCAAGACTTGTGGTTTCAAGAGCAGCAAGGGATGTTCATGCGAAGTTTCTTCTGAGAAACGGTGCAGATGAGATCGTTTATCCGGAAAAACAGCTTGCATACTGGACGGCTATTCGTTATGGCTCTGATCATATTTTTAATTATATAGAACTGGGGCAGGAATATGCGATTTTTGAAATTCAGGTGCCGGAGAATTGGAAGGGAAAGACCATTGGAAGACTGGATATCCGTCAGAAATATAACATTAATATTATGGCATTGAAAATTGAGGGACGGATGGATATGAGCATTACCTCAGATACTGTTTTGAGCGGAAATATGACGATGCTGGTTCTGGGAAAAAACAAGGATATTCAGAAATGCTTCCATATTTTGTAAAAAGACAGGGGAGGTTGGAAAAATGAGAGAACTTTTATTGCTGCTTCTCTTTGCTTTATTAGTTATGTGCATTCATTTTGGAATTAAAAAATTTGACAAGTTTAAAAAAGATTATATAGATGTGGAAAAAGAGGAGGAAAAGGAGTAAAATCTTCATAGCGCTAAGCTGTGAAAGGAAAATAAATAAAAACAAATGAAAATAATGCAAAGAGAGCATTCTGCACTCAGAAGTTCGCTGAAGGATATCGGAAGATGTATCTGCATTTTATTTTTTGCCACTTTGGTAGGGCATTTGTTTGCAGGTATGGGATTTACAGAGGCAAATATTATTACAATTTATATTTTGGGAGTTCTGATTATTTCTCTGATTACCGTACATAGAATTTACAGTCTGATTTCTTCCATCATCAGTGTTATGATTTTTAATTTCTTTTTTACGGTACCCCAGTTTACTTTTCGTGCTTATGAGAAGGGATATCCGGTAACTTTTCTTGTTATGTTTCTGTCTGCTTTTATTACAGGAACACTGGCAGGAAGACTGAAAAGTCATGCGAAACAGGCGGCACAGGCAGCGTACAGGACAAAGGTACTTCTGGATACGAACCAGTTGCTGCAGCAGGCATCCGGAAAGAATGAAATCGCAGAGGCGACCGCAAAGCAGATTATCAAACTTCTGGATCGTGATGTAGTGATGTATTTGACAGAGGAAAAGAAGCTTGGACAACTTAGAATTTTTCCGGTTGACGGTTTTGAGATCAGTGACAGGGAGCGAATCCTGGAAGAACGGAGAATTGCAGAACTGGTATTGAAAAATAATCAGCATGCAGGTGCTACCACTGAGGTTTTTTCGGATGCAGCTTGTCTGTATCTTGCAATTCGTGTCAATAATAAGGTATATGGTGTGGTAGGGATTCGAATTGGTGAAGCGCCTCTGGATGCATTTGAGAACAATATTCTCTTATCCATATTGGGAGAATGTGCATTGGCACTGGAAAATGAAAAAAATGCCAGGGAGAAAGAAGAGGCAGCTGTCATGGCAAAAAATGAGCAGCTGCGGGCCAATTTACTGCGGTCAATCTCGCATGATCTGCGTACACCGCTTACTTCGATTTCCGGAAATGCAAGCAATCTTTTATCAAATGGCGGGTGGTTTGATGAAGAGACAAAAAAACAGATTTATACAGATATTTATGATGATGCCATGTGGCTGATCAATCTTGTGGAAAATCTTCTTTCTGTCACAAAAATTGAAGAAGGACGTATGAATCTGAAATTATCCACAGAATTGATTGAGGAAATCATTACAGAAGCACTTTGTCATGTGGATCGGAAAAGCAGTGAACATAAGATTCAAGTGAAGCTTGAGGAAGAATACATGCTTGTACGTGTGGATGCCAGATTGCTCATCCAGGTGATTATTAATATGGTAGATAATGCGGTGAAATACACGCCGAAAGGTTCGGAAATTATTATTTCCGCAAAAACAGAGGAAAATATGGTAAGGGTAGAAATTGCAGATAATGGACCGGGGATACCAGATGAAATGAAACCAAGAGTCTTCGATATGTTTTATAGCGGAGCCAATCGGATTGCTGACAGCCGCAGGAGTTTAGGACTTGGACTGGCTCTTTGTAAATCCATTGTGGTTGCCCATGGAGGAAGCATTGCAGTCAGGAATGTAGTACCGCATGGAACCGTTTTTTCCTTTACATTACCTGCAGGGGAGGTAGAATTACATGAATAAAGCTTTGATACTGGTTGTGGAGGATGATGCTCCGGTTCGTAACCTGATTACAACTACACTAAAAACACACGAATATCGATATCTGACTGCACCTACCGGAGAAGCTGCACTTATGGAAACAGCTTCCCATAATCCAGAGATTATTCTTCTGGATCTGGGACTGCCGGATATGGATGGAATGGATGTAATCCGTCAGATTCGGAGTTGGTCCAATGTACCGATTATTGTGATCAGTGCAAGAAGTGAAGATTCTGATAAAATCGATGCCTTGGATGCGGGCGCAGATGACTATCTGACAAAACCCTTTTCGGTAGAAGAACTTCTGGCAAGACTTCGGGTTACTTTGCGCAGATTGGCTCTTATGCAGGGAGGAATCTTAAATACAGATTCGGTGTTTACAAATGGAAAACTCAAAATTGATTATGCAGCAGGATGTGCCTATATGGATCAGGAAGAACTGCATCTGACGCCCATTGAGTATAAACTGCTCTGTCTGCTGTCAAAAAATGTAGGAAAAGTGCTGACCCATAATTTTATTACAAGACAGATCTGGGGAAGCAGCTGGGAAAATGATGTTGCTTCTCTGCGAGTTTTTATGGCCACGCTCAGAAAAAAAATAGAAAAATATCCTTCTTCCCCTCAATATATTCAGACTCACATTGGGGTTGGATATCGTATGATGAAAGTAGAATGAGTTCCATATACTTTGGAGCCTGCAATGCAGGCTCCTTTTGTATTTATTACAGTACAATTTTACAACTGTCTTGTCAGTTGTAAAGCATAGATGTATAATGTATCAGAAATAGGAAGCGGACGGTGTTCCATGGAAGGAATCGTATTAAGGATGCAGGAGGAGAAATGGTGAAAGAAATTTATGAAGAAATAGAAAGACTGAAAAAAGAAAAAGACGCAGTGATTCTTGCGCATTATTATGTGCCTGGAGAGGTACAGGCCTGTGCGGATTATATTGGTGATTCTTTTTATCTGAGCAAAGCAGCTGTGAATCTGAAGGCAAGTACTCTGGTTTTTGCAGGCGTTACGTTTATGGGAGAAAGTGCCAAGATTCTAAATCCGGAGAAGACGGTACTTTTACCGGATACAACTGCAGACTGTCCAATGGCAGGTATGGCAGATGCAGAAGGAATCCAAAGAATGAGGGAGCAATACGAAGACCTGGCAGTTGTCTGTTACATTAATTCCAGCGCGGAACTGAAACAGTATGCAGATATTTGTGTTACTTCCTCCAACGCAGTTGATATTGTGAAGAAACTGCCAAATAAAAATATTTATTTTATTCCGGATAAAAATCTGGGCAGTTATGTAGCCGAGCAGGTGCCGGAAAAGCATGTGATTTTAAATGATGGTTATTGTTATGTACATAATCAGGTGACAAAAGAACAGGTGGAAGAAATAAAAAGTCTGAAACCAGGTGTAGAATTTCTGGTACATCCGGAATGTCCGGCAGAGATTGTAGCACTGGCAGATTATGTGGGAAGTACAAAGGGAATTATTGAATATGCAACCAAAAGTGATAAAAAAGAATTTATTATTGGAACAGAAAATGGTGTAATCTGGGAATTACAGGAGAAAAATCCGGATAAGAAGTTTTATGTGCTTCCAGGTGGACAAACTTGTGCTTCTATGAAAAAAATCACATTGGAAAAAGTTCGTGACTGTCTGAAAACAGGCAGTGGTCAGGTAGAGGTAAATGAGAAGCTGCGAGAACAATCAAAGCTTCCTTTAAATCGCATGTTGGAAACTGCAAAATAGAAAAGAAGAGAAGGCGAAAGAAATGGAACATAGAAATGCAGATGTGATTATTGCAGGAACAGGTGTGGCCGGGCTCTTTGCGGCACTGCATCTGCCAAAAAACAAAAGAATTCTTATGCTTACCAAAGAGGAGCCGGAAGACAGTGATTCTTTTCTTGCACAGGGAGGAATCTGTGTGCAAAGAGATGAAACCGATTATGATTCTTTCATGGAGGATACATTAAAAGCAGGGCATTATGAAAACAGAAAAGAATCTGTGGATATTATGATCCGTTCATCCAGAGAGGTAATTGATGAACTGATCGCTTTTGGTGTAGACTTTAATCGGAAGAACGGAGAACTGCTTTATACCAGAGAAGGGGCGCATTCAAAACCAAGAATTCTTTATCATAAGGATATTACAGGGAAAGAGATTACCAGTACCTTGCTTGCCTGTGTAAAAAAACTTTCTAATGTGGAAATTTTGACACAGACAACAATGATTGATATAATGGAAAAAGAGAATCATTGTTATGGAATCATAGCCAGAAAGAAAGACGGAAGTCTCTTTTCAGCAGCAGCGCAGGCAGTTGTGTGGGCGTGTGGAGGGATTGGAGGACTCTATGAACACTCTACGAATTTTCCACACCTGACAGGCGATGCGCTGGCGATTGCTCTGGAGCATGGAATTGAACTGGAACATCCGGATTATGTGCAGATTCATCCGACAACCTTGTATTCCACAAAACCGGGAAGAAGATTTCTTATTTCTGAATCGGTACGTGGAGAAGGCGCAAAATTATACAATGCAAAAATGGAGCGGTTTGCAAACGAGGTTTTGCCGAGAGATTTGATGACAGAAGCAATTCACAGACAAATGGAGTTGGATCATAAGCCATATGTATGGCTGGATATGCGTCCACTGGGAGAAGAACAGATTAAAGAGCATTTTCCGAATATTTATCAGAAATGTCTGGAAGAGGGATTTGATGTAACAAAAGAATGTATCCCGGTTGTACCTGCCCAGCACTATTTTATGGGAGGAGTCAAAGTAGACAGCAACAGTCGTACTTCCATGGAGAGGCTTTACGCAGCAGGAGAGACCAGCTGCAATGGTGTGCACGGGGCAAATCGTCTTGCAAGCAATTCCTTATTGGAAAGTCTTGTGTTTGCAAAAAGAGCAGCGGAAGAAATTACAGAAATCCTGGAAAATACAAACGAAGAACAGAGAAAACAAGAGACGACAGCAGCCCAATTGCTGCAGAAACAGGCAGATCATACCAGATTTCCGGAAAAAGAGGAACTGGAGAGAAGATTTGCAGAGAAAGTCAGAAAAGAGATAGAGAGGGTAAAGGAAGCAGTATGAATCAGATTACAATGAAATTGAATGCCGATCATCTTATTATGCAAGCATTGCAAGAAGATATTACAAGTGAGGATATTACTACAAATGCAGTTATGCCGGAGGCATGCCAGGGAGAAGTACAGCTCATCTGTAAGCAGGATGGAGTGATTGCCGGACTTGAGGTATTCCAGAGAGTATTTGAATTACTGGACAGTCATGTAGAAGTGGAATTTTATGTGAAAGATGGAGAAAAAGTAAAAAATGGACAATTGATGGCTCTTGTAAAGGGAGATATTCGCGTACTCTTATCGGGAGAGCGGGTAGCGCTTAATTATCTTCAGAGAATGAGCGGAATTGCAACTTATACCAGACAGATTGCAGATATGCTGGAAGGAAGTAAAACAAAACTTCTGGATACGAGAAAAACCACACCCAATATGCGTGTTTTTGAAAAATATGCGGTAAAGGCAGGCGGCGGCTGTAATCACAGATATAATCTGTCCGACGGAATTCTTTTAAAAGATAATCATATCGGTGCAGCCGGAAGTGTAACAAAGGCAGTACAGATGGCAAAAGAATATGCACCGTTTGTACGTAAGATCGAAGTGGAAGTAGAAACACTCGATATGGTGAAAGAAGCCGTGGAAGCAGGAGCAGATATTATCATGCTGGATAATATGACACCGGAAATGATGAAGGAAGCTATTCAGATCATTGACGGGCGTGCACAGACAGAATGTTCCGGAAATGTAACAAAGGAAAATGTAGCAGCACTGGTATCCATTGGTGTTGACTTTATTTCCAGCGGTGCACTGACACATTCGGCTCCGATACTTGACATTTCTCTTAAAAACCTTCATCCTATAGAGTAGGATTGCGTGTATGGATGATTTGAGCAGCAGGAAAGGAAGAGGTGAAGGATGAACGGTGAAAAAAGAAGGCAGGAAATCCTGAATTTTATAAAACAGAGTCCGGAACCTGTTTCCGGAACAAAGCTGGCTTCTGTATTTCAGGTAAGCAGACAGGTGATTGTACAGGACATTGCTCTTTTGCGGGTACAGAATCAGGATATTATTTCCACGCATAAAGGGTATGTATGCCATACGCCGGTAATGGTTTCCAGAGTTTTTTATGTATGTCATACAGACAAAGAAATTCAGAAAGAGTTGAATCTGATTGTAGACTGTGGAGGAAAAATTGCAGATGTATTTATCCATCATGAAATCTATGGGTGTTTGCGGGCAGAACTGTCATTGGATTCCAGAAAAAAAATCCGTGAATTTGTTAATGGAATCGAAAGTGGGAAATCCAGTCCTCTGAAAAACATTACATCCGGGTATCATTATCATACCGTTTTTGCTGACAGTGAGAATATTCTGGATGATATTGAGGAAGAATTAGCACAAAATGGATTTTTGGCCTGTGCAGACAGCAAGATATCATAAGAAAGGTCGGATATGATGCGGGAACAGTTGACAGAAAGTGATGTAAAAAAAATTCAGGAAGAGATTGACCACAGAAAACTGGTGGTAAGAAAAGAGGCAATTGAGGCTGTAAAAGAAGCAAGAGCCCAGGGAGACTTAAGTGAAAATTTTGAGTACTATGCAGCGAAGAAAGAAAAAAATAAAAATGAGAGCCGCATCCGCTATTTGGAGCGAATGCTGAAGACAGCCAAAATCGTTACAGATACTACTAAAAGTGATGAAGTAGGATTAAATAATATAGTGGAAATCTATTTTGAAGAAGATGAGGAGACAGAAACCTATAAACTGGTCACATCTATCAGAGGAAATTCTCTGGATAATAAGATCAGTATTGAATCTCCTCTTGGAAAGGCCATATTAAGACATAAAGTGGGAGAACGGGTCATGGTAAAAGTCAGTGACACGGTCAGCTATCCTGTAATTATACGTTCCATCAAATCCGCAGGAGGAGAAGAGGAGGACCAGATCAGAAGCTTCTGAATTTCAGAAGCTTCTTTTTATTGCACATCCATTGGCACAGGATTACTTTGAATTTTACATAGATTTAACATTGGCATGCCGAAGATTTTACATACACCTCATACAATGGAGAAAATTAATGGAAGAATCATTTCCAGGAAAAAGAAAAGGAGAAAAAATATGGACTTCTTCAGTATTCTCACATTAATCGGAGGTCTTGCCCTGTTTTTATACGGAATGAATGTGATGGGGGATGGACTTGCAAAAGTATCCGGTGGAAAAATGGAAAAAATCCTTGAATCACTTACTTCAAATCCGGTAAAAGCGGTAACGCTTGGAGCTGCTGTAACAGCAGTGATTCAATCTTCTTCTGCAACCACGGTTATGGTGGTAGGGTTTGTAAATTCCGGAATTATGAAACTGTCTCAGGCAGTAGGGGTAATCATGGGTGCCAATATCGGTACAACTATTACATCCTGGATTCTGAGTCTTTCCGGAATACAGAGTGATAATTTTGTGATACAGTTGTTTAAACCAGCTTCTTTTTCACCCATTCTTGCTGTTGTCGGTGTTGCTTTTCTCATGTTTGCCAAAAGTGAAAAGAAAAAAGATTTCGGTACTATTTTTATTGGTTTTTCTGTTCTGATGTTTGGTATGGAAAGTATGAGCGGAGCAGTGAAACCTCTTGCAGATGTACCGGAATTTACAAATATTCTTCTGGCTTTTTCAAATCCGGTGTTGGGAATGATTGCCGGTGCAGTGCTTACAGCAGTGATTCAAAGTTCTTCCGCATCGGTGGGAATTCTTCAGGCACTTTGTGTTACCGGTGCGGTGGGATACAATGCTGCGATTCCGATTATCATGGGACAGAATATCGGAACCTGTATCACAGCACTTCTTTCTGCAATCGGTGCCAAAAAAAATGCAAAAAGAGCTGCCATGGTACATTTATATTTTAATGTGATCGGTACGATACTGTTTATGATTCTTTTCTATTCCATAAACGGGCTGGTAGGTTTCGCCTTTATGGGAAAAGCTGCAAATGCAGCAGGTATAGCAGTGGTACATACATCGTTTAATGTATTTGCGACGATAATGCTTTTACCGTTTTCAAAAGGTCTGGAAAAACTGGCGACACTTACCATTCGAGAGAAAGCCAGAGAGGCAGAAAAGAATTCGGAAGAATCGATTCCGATTCAGCTTCTTGACAGCCGCTTTCTGGATAAACCGGCTTTTGCAGTGGAACAGAGTCGCCATGTGGCGGTCAGTATGGCGAATGAAGCACAGGCAGCTATCCGCACAGCCTTGTCATTGGTAGAAAATTTCAGTGAGGAGAAGGCAGAACAGGTAAAAATTCTGGAAGATCGTGTAGATCGTTATGAGGATGCTCTGGGTACTTATCTGGTGAAATTGAGTCAGAAAGATCTGAATGTAAAGGATAGTCATGATTTGTCCATTATGCTGCATTGTATCGGAGATTTTGAACGAATTTCAGATCATGCGGTAAATATTATGGAATCAGCCAGAGAGCTTGCCAGTAAAGGAATGAGCTTTTCAGATAAAGCACTGGAAGAATTACGGGTAATATCGGGAGCAGTAGAAGATATTATTCGTGACTCTTTTAAAGTATTTGAAAATCAGGATCCGATTCTGGCAAAGAGAATTGAACCTATGGAACAGGTGATTGACGAATTAAATCTGGAATTGAAGAACCGGCACATTAAGCGGCTTCGTGAAGGAACATGTACCATTGAGCAGGGGTTTGTACTTTCTGATATCACGACCAGTCTTGAGCGGATTGCAGACCACTGTTCCAATATTGCGGTATGTATCAGTCAGGTAACAGAGGATGCCTTTGACACGCACAGTTATCTGGAAAACATGAAAAAAGAATCAGCAGAGGAATACCTTCAGGTTATGGCTCTGTCCAGGACACGTTATCAGCTTCCTATTTAAATGAAGAATGTTCTTGTACACAGGAGAAAATATGCGTATACTTTTTATAGAGAAGCATGACAGAAAAGAGGTAGAACTATGATTTACTGTGTGGAAGATGAAAGAAATATCAGAGAGTTGCTGGTATATACGTTGGGAACAACCGGGTTTGAGGCAAAGGGAATTCATGATGGAAAAGAGCTCTTTGAAAATCTTGAAAAAGAGATTCCTGACTTGATTCTTTTGGATATTATGCTTCCGGGAGAAGATGGATATGCGATTCTGGAAAAACTGAAAAAAGATCCGTCTACCCGGGAGATTCCCATTATCATGGTAACTGCCAAGGAAGCAGAATATGATAAAGTACGGGGACTGGACGGAGGCGCAGATGATTATATTACAAAGCCATTTGGAATGATGGAGTTCATTGCAAGGGTGAAAGCGGTCCTTCGAAGAACCCAGAAGAATGCGGAAGATAAGATTTTTTACTGCGAAAATCTCAGTGTGAACATAGACAGGCATGAAGTTCTGGATGGAAAGCGAAAAGTAGAGCTTACTTATAAGGAATTTGAGATGCTTCGTTATCTTATGGAGAATCAGGGAATTGTTTTGAGCCGGGATCGTCTTCTTGAAAGAATCTGGGGATATGATTTTGACGGAGAAACCAGAACAGTTGATGTACATATTCGTACGCTTCGTCAAAAGTTGGGAAATTCCGGATCGCTTATTGAGACCATTCGCGGTGTAGGGTATCGGATCGGAGATGGGAAATGAAGCAAAAGATATTGAATCATGTGGGGATTATGGTAGCACTTTCCGTAGTCCTCACTTTTATAGCTGCCATTGCCGTTATGTATGGAAAAACCAATGAATATATGATACAGGATGTGCGAAATGAGGCAGAATATATCCGATTTTCAGTAGAGCACACAGGGATAGAAGAACTCAACAAGAAAATAAAAGAAATGACTACCAGTCGGATTACATTGATGGATTCCAATGGCCAGGTGCTGTTTGATTCAGAAAAAGACGAGTCCGGAATGGAGAATCATAAAAACAGGCCGGAGATGCAGGAAGCATTAAAAAAAGGATGGGGAGAATCTATACGATTTTCCAGTACATTATCAAAACAGACTTTTTATTATGCGTTGAAACTGGAAAATGGAGATATTCTTCGTGTGGCAAAGACGACAGACAGTGTAGTCCATACCATGATATCCGGTTTTTCAATCATGGGAATTTTACTCATCATGATTCTGGGATTTTCTTTTTTGATGGTAGAAAAACAAACTACAAAAATGATTGATCCCATTAATCGACTGGATCTGGAGCATCCATTGTCAAATGTAGTTTATGAGGAATTACGTCCTCTTCTCATGCGTGTGGATGAACAGAACCGTCAGATTGAAAGTCAGGTAAAAGAACTGAAAAGGGCAGAAGAAGTACGGAAAGAGTTTTCAGCGAATGTATCCCATGAATTGAAAACACCGTTGATGTCCATATCCGGATATGCGGAAATTATGAAAAATAATATGGTCCCTCCGGAAAAAGTTCCTGAATTTGCCGGAAGAATCTATGAAGAAGCGAGCCGTCTGACCAGACTGGTACAGGATATTATTGAAATTTCAAAGTTGGATGAAACGACAGATGTGACTTTTGAAGAACTAGATCTTTATGAAATTTTGGAAGAAGTGACAGGAGCACTCAGTATGCCTGCAAAGAGGAAGGACATTTCTATTCAGATGGAAGGGAAAACGGCGTATGTGCAAGGCGTGTCTCATATATTATATGAAATGGTGTATAACCTTGTGGATAATGGGGTGCGTTACACCAATGCAGGGGGATATGTGAGAGTCGTTTTGACCGAAGAGGAGAAGGCCATCCGTCTGTCTGTAGAAGACAATGGAATCGGAATTCCAAAAGAAGAACAGGCGCGTATTTTTGAACGGTTTTATCGTGTAGATAAAAGTCATTCCAGAAAGACGGGAGGAACGGGACTTGGGCTTGCTATTGTGAAGCATGGGGCAGTCATTCATGATGCCCGGATCATTCTCAACAGTGAAGTGGGAAGAGGAACAAAAATTATGCTTGTATTCCCAAAAATCAGCAAATAACTATAAATGAGCAAATTTGAAATTTTACCAAAGTTGTCTTAAATTGCATAAAAAT
>OBLI01001552.1_pt1 | contig 21965 bp, 20 predicted proteins | sample 1519701 | NCBI WGS metagenome assembly OBLI01 (sample SAMEA3663005, study PRJEB22513) | pig gut metagenome | biome: pig gut; feature: pig-associated habitat; material: faeces | place: France | collected 2012
AGGGTTTTGGCAGGGCAGTTGGTTTGGTTGCAGCCGGGGCAGTGGGAGCCGGGGGTCTTCTTGTGGCGGATTAGGGAGACTATTACCCATATTGCTATTAATAGCAGGATCAGGAAGACTATGGCGTATTGGAAAGATAGTGACATGGCTTTAATCAGGAATTCGGTATTCGGAATCAGGAATCAGGAATCGGGAATTCGGAATCAGGAATCAGGTATTCGGTATTCGGAATTCGGTATTCGATTATGAATTGTGAATTTTGAATTCGATTATGAATTCGATTGTGAATTATGAATTACTTTGGGTTGGCGGAGATGCGGCGGTTGGAGTTGTCGAGCATTACGGCTCGGGTTATTTCTTGGATCATTTGTTTTAGTTCGCTGATGAATTGGGATGCGCTGTATGTACCTCTTTCGATGCTGCGAAGTTTTGATTCCCAAATGCCTGTGAGTTTTGCGCTTTTGAGGAGTTCCTCTTTGATTAGGGAGATGAGTTCGATACCGGCATCGGTGGCACGGAGGGATTTTCTCTCTTGTCTGATATATCCTCGTTTGTAGAGGGTTTCGATGATGGCAGCGCGTGTGGAAGGACGACCTATACCATTGGCTTTGAGCGACTCACGGAGTTCTTCGTCATCGACAGTAGAGCCGGCGGTTTCCATGGCTTTGAGGAGAGTACCCTCAGTGTAATACTTGGGAGGTTGGGTGGTTTTCTTGCCGAGGAATGGCACGTGGGGACCCGACTCGCCGACAGTGAATGGGGGTAACTCTTTAGCCTCGGAATCATTCTCCTTGGCGGGATCTTTAGAATTATCCTTAGCGGAATCCTTAGCAGAATCGTAGACAGCCTTCCAACCGCGATCGGTAATGACGCGGCCTGTGGCTTTGAAATTGACCTTATCTACATGAGCAGCGACAGAGGTCTGCTGGAAGATGCAGTCGGGATAAAACACGGAGATGAATCGAAGAGCGATGACATGGAACGTACGCTTTTCATCGAGAGAGAGGTTGCCGGGGATGCTCTGACCGGTAGGGATTATGGCATGGTGGTCGGTGATCTTGGCATTGTCGAAGACCTTCTTGCTCTTGGGGAGTTTTTTGTCTATGATAGGGGATACAAGAGAGGCGTAAGGAGAGAGAGAACGCAAGATGCCCGGGCACTTGGGGTAAACATCCTCAGGGAGGTAGGTGGTGTCGACACGGGGGTAGGTGGTCAACTTCTTCTCATAGAGCGACTGGATGGTGCGGAGAGTCAGGTCGGCACTCATGCCATACTTCTTATTACATTCCACTTGGAGGGAAGTAAGGTCGAAGAGACGCGGTGGAGCCTCACGCCCCTTTTTTTTCTGCACGTCAGTGATCTCGAGGGGGAAATTACGGATATGCTCGATAACTTTGGCACCCTCCTCCTCGGTGTCGAATGGTTTGAGGGTAGAGGTGAAATTGACATCACGATACTTCGTGCGCACCTCGTAAGAATCCTTGGGGACAAACTCCTCAATCTCCTTCTGTCGCTTCACGATGAGTGCGAGAGTCGGAGTTTGGACACGGCCCACGGAGAGTATTTGGTGATTGGTGCCATACTTGATGGTATAGAGACGAGTAGCGTTGATACCGAGGAGCCAGTCACCGATGGCACGGCATAGTCCGGCGGTATAAAGGGATTCGAGTTCCTCCTGCTGGCGCAGATTGTTGAAACCCTCGCGGATGGCCTCGTCGGTCATGGAATTGATCCAGAGACGGCGCACCGGCTTCTTGCAACCGGCCTTCTGCATAACCCAACGCTGTATAAGTTCACCCTCCTGGCCGGCGTCACCGCAGTTGATCACTTCATCGCAAGCCTCAATGAGCGATTTGATAACTTCAAACTGACGTTGGATACTTGTTTCATTTTTCAAGCGTATACCAAACTTGTCGGGCACCATAGGGAGAAGGGATAGTGCCCACGGTTTCCAGTTTGGTTTGTAGTCGGCAGGTTCCTTGAGTTCGCAGAGGTGGCCGAAGGTCCAGGTAACACAATAGCCGTTGCCCTCGATATAGCCTTCACGGGAGGTGTTGGCTCCGAGGATACGTGCGATATCACGTCCGACAGATGGTTTCTCGGTGATGCAGAGTTTCAAAGCAAGCAGGGGATTTAGGGATTAGGAATTGATACCTAAGTTTTTGGCTTCATCCCAATAGCGATCCATCTCGGGGAGGGAGACATCGGAGAAAGAGAGGTTATTCTCCTTGAGGCGCTTCTCGAGGTGATTGAAACGGGCGATAAACTTACGGTTGGTATGTTCGAGGGCATTTTCGGGGTCAACTCCATAAAGGCGAGCGGCATTGATAACAGCGAAGAGGAGGTCACCGAACTCCGCCTCGAGGTCGGCAGTGGCATCGGCAGCAGACTTCATTTCCGCTTCGACTTCAGCCACCTCCTCCTTAACTTTATCCCATACATCCTCACGTTTCTCCCAATCGAAGCCGACATTAGCAGCCTTCTCCTGGACGCGTTTCGCCTTGATTAGAGCGGGGAGAGCCGCCGGCACGCCGGAGAGTACAGTCTTATTGCCATCCTTCTCCTTCTGCTTGATTTTCTCCCAATTTTGGGAAACCTGCTCGGGAGTATCGGCATTGACATCACCATATATATGGGGATGGCGGAAGATTAGTTTCTTGGTGAGTTTGGTGCAGACATCGGCGAAATCGAAATCACCTTTCTCCTCGGCGATCTTGGCATAGAAAGCGACATGGAGGAGTACATCACCGAGCTCCTTGCAGATATTCTCATTATCGTCGGCAATCAGGGCATCGCACAACTCATACACTTCTTCGATAGTGTTGGGACGAAGCGACTCATTGGTCTGCTTACGATCCCAAGGGCACTTAAGGCGAAGGGTGTCGAGCACGTCGAGGAACTCGCCCATAGCCTTTAATTTTTCTTCTTTGGTATGCACAGTAATGATGTTTTATTAATGCTTTAACAGGGATAGTCTGTCATATTGATATGATGCAATTTAGAGAAGTCGGCTTAAAGATTGTCGATCAACTCACGGACCACAGCGAAAGTATGGGCGGGGGCATCGTTCCAGAAATTCTGATACTGAGAGATATTATCCTTGCCGCCGGGCATATCGCTCATGACTCTGACGATCATGAACGGGACGCCGCGCTTATGGCAGGCATGAGCGATGGCGGCAGACTCCATATCGCAACCGAGAGCATCGTCGAAAGCGCTCTTGATCTTCACGACTTGCTCGGGCGTAGAGATGAAAGAATCGCCGCTACAGAGGAGGCCGAAACGTATATCGAGCGAAGATGTATCGGCGATGTGGTGCATGATGGAGAGGGCGCTATCGGAGGGGAGGAAGAAGAGGGGACAAGAATCGGCTTGGCCTATGATAGTGCCGGGGCCGCACCACACGTCATGGTAAGCGACGCGGTCAGCCACGAGTATCGAGCCGATAGCCATAGAGCGATCGACACCACCTGCCACACCGGAATTGATGATCAGATCGGGATGACAAGTCTCGATGATGTTCCAAGTGCGGAGAGCTGCATTGACCTTACCGATGCCACATTGAGCCACGATTACATCATGACCCGAAAGAGAGCCCTGATAGATGGTGAGATCGTCGATGACTTGTTCTGTACGGGTTTCGAGTTGCTGAAGAAGGAGGTTTAATTCCTTCTGCATAGCTACAATTATTGCTATTTTCATAAGAAACTTACTAAAATATTACAAAATTAACAATAAATTTTTTATTTTCGCAGTTAAGAGCGCGCTCTTAATAAAAAATAACAAGAAAAACAATAGGAGGGAAAGCCATGAAGAGTATCAAAATATGGAACAATAAAGCATCCGAGCAGCAACTCAACCAGCTGAGTGAGCGCATGAAAGAGGGAGAAATCGCCATCATCCCGACCGACACGATGTATGCCATCGTGGGGGATGCGTTGAATATCAAGGTAGTGGATCGGATATGCAAATTAAAGAACATCAATCCGGATAAGACCAATCTATCGATCATCTGCTCCGACATCTCGATGGCAGCGGAATACTCACGGATCGACAACAAGGGATTCAAGTTACTCAGAGAATATTGTCCCGGGCCCTTTACCTTCCTGTTCAAGTCGGCCTCTACCCTACCGCGAGCCTTCAAAGGGAGGAAGACAGTGGGTATCAGAATACCCGACAATCAGTTTACCACCGACTTGGTGGAGCGCATGGGCAACCCGCTGATCACCACGAGTATAGAATATGAAGATGAAGACTATGCCATCAATCCTGAATTGATCTCAGAGGCCTACGAAGGGAGAGTGGATATCATGGTGGAGGGAGAAGCGGGCACGACGGAAGTATCGACCATCGTAGACTGCACGCTCGACACACCGGAAATAATCCGCGAAGGCTTAGGGAAGATGGATTGACCTTCGACACGAGGGTCAGAAGGGAGAGTTCTTAGCCGACGAAGCAGATCACCACAAAAGAGATAAAGAAAAGGATGATGCAGACTATGGCGCAGATGTCAAGTTTGCGCGAAGCTGCCATGCTCATACGCTTGAGCATAAGCGACATAACATGGCTGAAAGCGGCGATAAAGCAGAAGAAAAGAGGGATAAGGCTCAACTGCGACAGACCGGCAACGACCGAGAAAATGATCGTAGCGATCACCAATAGAAGAGCGATAGCGGCGAAGGCTTTTGATTCGGTAACTTTACCCATGATCAACGATATAGTTTGATGCCGTAGAGATGTCCGTCATCGCTGATGGCGAGTAGGACGTAGAAACCTACGGGGAGTGCTGAGAAATCGAGGTTAAGAAGTTGAGTATTTTTGAAATAGCGTTCTTGCACTTTCGAGCCTTGGATGGAATAGACGAAAGCGAGTTTCATCGTCTCAGGGAAAGAGATGGCGTAATGAGCACCGCCGAGATAAGATACGACCGGCTTGGTGGGTGCGATAATTTCATGGTATGCGGCGAGACGCGCCTCCTCCTCAGCACGAATTTCGGCTAAGAAATCCTCATAAAACTTAAACGGAATCTCCTCCTCGGGGGCAGTGATGTCATCGAGGGTATAAGGGCGGAGATATTCAGGGATATACACCTCAAACTCCACGGCAGCCGGCAGCATAACAGCATTATTGGCACGATCTATAGACTCGATCAGGGCACGATGATCGTCGGATATGGAGCGGAACTCCGGGGTGTCGTAGGGATTATTGAGGATATGATAGATAGCCCAAGGGAGGTTTTGCCATGCCTCAATGGCATGCACTGGTGCACGGTGGTCATAACGTATCATCTCGATCTGCAGAGAATACTGTTTGAGGAGATCGAGCATATCATCGGATATCTTATTCTTGTCGAAACGACCGGTGCGGCTATACCCGAGGATGGGGAAAGCCTTGTTCTCGGCAGAGATGATGACATATCCACCCTTGGGATGATTGTAGATATAGAAGGGAGAGAAAAGGCGATCGGTGGTGAGTTGGCGACCATTCCACGCCAAAGTAGGCTTAGGGACATATATGCCGTAGGCTGCATTGAAGAATGTAGCGGCAATCTGAGAGGCTTGCTTTTGCGACACCGTTTCCCCGCGAAGATCGAGGGGTAGGATAACCGAAGCGACAGTCAGCCAAAACAACAATATATACTTACAAAAGCGCATCATAATAAGATAACGCAAAAAGGGGGAAGAATATTGTTGGAAATAGGAGTAAGGAGTGAGGAATTTGCTCGCAAGCGAGCATGCGAAAACGAATCCGCGCTCATGTTGAGTCTATTATGAAAAAAAGAGTGTGTCGGCGGGGGCTGACACACTCTTATTCTTTTGGATATAATTGGGATTACTTTTGATCTTCGGGGAGGATGTTGGGGAGCTCGAGGCCGATGTTTTTCTTCTTGTCGACGCTCTTGAGGACGAAACCGAGGAGGAGAGCAACGATGCCGAGGCAAGCGAGCATCACCAAAGGCCAAGTATAGTTATAACTGATGGCGGCAGTTTCGGCAGTCATAGAGCCGTTGGCCACAGCCTGGACGATATCGGGATTGGTCTTATCGAGGATCTTACCGATGAGCATGGGGAAGAGCCAGAGGCCGATATTCTGGATCCAGAAGATGAGGGCGTAAGCCGAACCGATGATCTTGGCATCCACGAGCTTCGGAACGCTGGGCCAAAGAGCGGCGGGCACGAGAGAGAAAGAAGCGCCGAGCACGAGGATAGTGAGATACGCCACCACTACTCCACCGACAGCAGAACCCTTGAACAAGGGGAGGATGAAAGCGAAGGTGAGGTGGCAAGCGATAAGAAGGAGGGATCCGAGCACGAGCATCGAAGCTGCTTTACCCTTATAATCGACGTAATTACCGAGAATAGGAGTGATGCCGACAGCCAAGAGGGGGAATACGGCGAAGATGGCAGCAGCCGACTGACGCATATAGCCCATATAGCAATAGGTTACAAGAGCCACAATAGCGAGGCAGAGCATCGAGATCTTCATAACCTTACCCTTGCAGAAATTGCTTGCAAAAGAGGCACCGGCTACTACGATCATGATAACATATTGGATCACGGTCACCATATCAGATGCCCACACAGAGTCGGCGGGAAGTTCGGTGAAAGTGAGGTTGCATTGGAGCATATTCACAGCATACTTCTGGAAGGGGAAGATAGCGGAATAATAGAGAACGCAAAGGAGAGCCACCACCCAGAAAGCCCAGCTTGAGAGGATCTTGCCGAGGTCGCTGATACGGAAGGGATCATCCTTTTCTTCAGCCTCGCCGCTCTGCTTATCGAGAGTGCGATCCATGAAGAAATAGACGATAAACATGATAAGTGCGATAAGGAGGAGCACCACACCGAAGGCAACAGAACGAGAAACGCTGACAGTGCCACCGAGATTGGCGAAGAGGGGTGAGAAGATCATACAAGTGGCAACGCCGAGACGTGCGAGTGCCATCTCCGAACCCATGGCGAGCGCCATTTCCTTACCTTTGAACCACTTCACGATACCACGGCTTACGGTGATACCTGCCATCTCGACACCACAACCGAAGATCATAAAGCCGACGGCAGAGAGTTTGGCAGAGGCGGGCATACCCTCATAGAATGGAGCGATGCCAAGTTCCTGGAAACCCGGGATATAGTTCAGATTGTCTGTGAACCAGCGTTCGAGGCCACTACCTATGAAGGCATCGGTCAAAGCATAATAATTGATATAGGCACCGATCAGCATCACCGCGCCCGAGAGGAGGGCAGTGAAGCGAACACCCATCTTGTCGAGGATGATACCTGCGAAGATGAGGAAGAAGATGAACACATTAAGGAAAGTCTCCGATCCCTGCATAGTGCCGAATGCGGTGGAATCCCATCCACGAGTAGACTGGAGCAGGTCCTTGATCGGAGAGAGGATGTCCATGAAGATGTAAGAACAGAACATGGCGAAGGCGAGGAGCGCAAGCGCGGTCCAACGAGCCCAAGCCTTGTCGCGCAGCAACTCCTTGGTTGGGGCGACAGCATATACGTTGTTATTTCCCATAATAGATATGATGTTTTTAATTATTTACTTTTATCATCCTTGGCACTCTGAGCGACGGAAGAGACGAGTTTTGCCAACTCCTGAGGGTCAGCGCCGACGAGACGAGTCACCTCCTTACCCTCAGCATCGAGGATGATGAAGGTAGGCATAGCCTCTATATTATATTGTCGGGCAATATCTTCATTCAGGTCGACATCGACACTTTTGAAATTGATGACATCGCCATACTCACTCTTCAACTTATCGAATAGAGGAGCAATCTGTCGGCAAGGGCCGCACCAAGTGGCGAAGAAATCGATCACTGTCGGGCGAGCGGCAGTGGAGTCATTAGCAACAAGAGAGGATGAAGATGAAGCCACAGCAACAGCGGTGTCGACTGCCGGCGTGGAGACGCTATCCTTCTCACTCTGCTTACTTCCACCTGAACAAGAGGCTAATAGAACGAGAGCGAGAACCACAAAAGGGGAGCAAAAGTTTGTAAAAAGATTCTTAATCATAATCAAAAAAAAGATATTAGATGGCAAAGATAATGATAATTTATAAAATCCACAATAAAAACGGGCCTGTATAGAAAGTGAATAAGCAAAAAAGGCAGCGTTTATAGCGCTGCCTTTTTGGTAATCCATATATAATTGGATTAGTTGATCTCCTTATTATGTTCGAGGAGGAGGGTCATCGAGGGACGGTCGCAGATTTCAGAGGGGCCGAAATACTGGATCGGGCCGGGATATTGATAGAGAGTATTGAGTGCGAGAGTCTCGCGCATAGAAGCGAACTTGAGGTAAGGACGACCATTGAGGTTTACCAGAGCCTTCTGGATTACAGGCTTCATTTCACCCTTACGACGCTCCATGTTCATCATCATGGTGATAGGAATACCGCCGGCGATCCAATTCTCAGAGGGTTCGGTGAGGTTGCGGACGCTCGACATATAACCGGTAAGACCGGCATTGATGAGCATAGCAGCGTTATAACCGAGAGCGTAAGTATAGTCGGCATCGAAGTTGGTGGGGTCAGCGCAACGACCTTCATAGCCGAAGAAGTGGTGCTGAGCGTTGAACTTACCGCTGTACTCGCCGTTGGCAGCCATTTCCTCGAGGCGTTTAGCCACCATCTCAGAGAGGAGGCTTTCAGTCTCGATGAGAGACACCTGCACATTACCGTGGCTATCGCGGTCGAGGCTAAGTTGGAGGGCGATATTCTTGGGGAGGCTGTGGTAGAGGGCGGCATTGACGGGAGAGAGATAAGAGTGGATGCACTCGAGTTTCTCCATTTCTTCCTTGTCAGCCAACTCGTCGCTATGCTCCTCGATTACATCGTTGAGTTCGCTGATAAGAGCCTTCATAGAGGGGATAAACTCGATAAGACCTTCTGGCACGAGCACAGTACCGAAGTTCCAGCCGAGTTTAGCGCGCTCAGAGATAACGTAGCAGATGTAGCTTACGATATTGTCGAGAGTCATGCGCTTAGCCTGGATTTCCTCGGAGATAAGGCAGATGTTGGGTTGAGTTTCGAGAGCGCACTCGAGGGCGATGTGAGAAGCAGAGCGACCCATGAGTTTGATGAAGTGATAATACTTCTTGGCAGAATTACAGTCGCGCTGGATGTTACCGATCACCTCGCTATACACCTTGCAAGCGGTGTCGAAACCGAAAGAAGTCTCGATCCATTCATTCTTGAGGTCACCGTCGATGGTCTTGGGGACACCGATCACCTGGACATTAGCACCGATATTCTTGTAATACTCGGCGAGAACGGCAGCGTTGGTATTAGAGTCGTCACCACCGATGATCACGAGGGCGCGGATGTTGAGTTCCTTCAAGATCTTGAGACCTTCATCGAACTGCTCAGGTTTTTCGAGTTTGGTACGACCGGAACCGATGATATCGAAACCGCCGGTGTTGCGATAATCCTTGATGATACCGGCAGTAAGTTCCATGTATTGATGGTTGATGAAACCGGAGGGACCCATAAGGAAGCCATAGAGGCGGTTCTCCTTATTGAGATACTTGAGACCATCGAAGATACCGCTGACCACATTGTGACCGCCGGGGGCTTGGCCGCCGGAGAGGATGATACCTACGTTGAAGGGTTCGTCGACGCGAGTGGGAGCATCATCATGTTCAAACTCAACAACGGGCATACCATAAGTATAGGGGAATAACTCCTTGATTTCTTTCTGGTTAGCCACAGATTCAGTAGCCTCACCTACCTTAACTTTTACCGATCCTTGGAGGACTTTAGGAAGTTTAGGCTGGTACTCAGCCCTAACCTTCTGAAGTGCACTTTTTTTCATAAAATTATATGGGTTATTGTCTTATTAGTTTCTGGATGCAAAATTAATGAAAATATTGCATTATTTGGTCAAATAAGGTCAAAAAAATGTTAGTTGGAAAAATTTTTGAGGAACTTTTCTGCATTTTCGAGATCTTGGGGAGTATCAATGCCTATTGTGGGGAAAGAAGAGATGCCGACATTTATCACGAGACCATTCTGAAGCCAGCGGAGTTGTTCGAGGCTTTCGACGGTTTCGAGTGGTGCGGGAGGGAGAGAAACGATCTTGGAGAGGGCCGAGGCGCTGTAGGCATAGATGCCAATATGTGAATAATACTGCACCTTCTCAAGCCATATCTGAGTCGGGGTATTTCTCACGAATGGGATAACGCTACGCGAGAAATAGAGGGCTCTACCCTGCTCGGACATCACCACCTTGACGAGGTTAGGGTCTTGGAGGGCATCGAATCCGAGAGCGGGGTCGAAAGGACGAGCCAAGGTGGCAATTTCGGTGTCGGGATTGTTCTTGAAGATATCAGATAAAGAAAGTATCTGACGTGGGTCGATGAATGGTTCGTCGCCTTGTACATTTATGATAACATCGGCATCAGAGCGGAGGTTTCGATAAGCCTCCTCGACACGTTCGGTGCCACTGCGATGTGAAGATGCGGTCATAACGGCATCGAAACCGGCATTTCTGACCGTTTGGGCGATAAGGTCATTGTCGGTGGCTACGGCGAGAGGGAGGCCTGTTTTGTCAACTTGACGGCAAACGCGAATGATCATCTCCTCGCCGCCGATTTTGGCGAGGGGTTTGCCGGGGAATCGAGAGGATTCGTAACGTGCGGGTATAAGGACTACGTATTTCATAAGAGTAAAAGAGAGTATCGTTAAAGAGAATAATTACGGATAACGGGATGTATCAAAAACAAGAGGATGTATCAAAGCGACTTGATACATCCTCTAATTTTTTGGGAGGTTCCAACCAGATTCGAACTGGTGTAAACGGTTTTGCAGACCGGTACCTAACCACTCGGACATGGAACCATTAGCTGATTGCGAGTGCAAAGTTAGCACATATAAATGAGAATTGCAAATATTTCAGAGAAAAAAGTGAAATAATTCTTACAAAAGGGTGAATATAAAGTAAAATAGGAGTAAGAGTGTGGGGCAAGAAGAGGATGTTATTGATATTTTTTGTAGATTTCTATGCCCAACTGCTTAGCCTTTTTGATATGTTCGGGGTTGGAGGGGTCGACGCCATACTTGGAGAGAGGAGGCACTACGACCTTCGTACCGGGAGTGATACGATCGGGATGGCCGAGGAACTTTTGGTTTTCCATATAGATATATGGCCAGAGATGGTAGTTTCCATAATGATCCTTAGCCATGGTGGTGAGGTATCTTGTTTTTGTGATAGTGTCGTAGAGGGGTGAGTCGGAGGGCCTGGTGTTGACCTCGGGAGTCTCGGTTGCTTTTTGCTCGACTTTCGGCTGGTCAGACTCAGCGGACTGATTGGCTTGTTGGGCAGCGACCGACTGATCGGTTGCAGGATCGGCAGAGGATTTGGCGTCAGCTGTGACGGTGGAAGGAGTTTGCACTTGATTGGTGTGCAAAGATTGAGAATCACCGATGTATAGGAAAGTTCCGTAAATGATGAAAGCGACAAAGAAAGCGGCAGCAAAACCGACGAGGAAACCGAGCCAGAAACGACCTTTTGAAGATGTTTTCTCGTCATCGGGAGTTATGGTTTCGTCATCGGAAGATGCGTCTTCGTCATCGGAAGATTTATTATCGTCATCAGAAGGTTTAGACAGATTAGAGTCAGAATCATCGAAGACATAAAGGGGAGAGTTATCAGCCTCAGGTTGTTCTGAGTGATTGGGTTCTGGCTCGGGTTGTTCCGATTCCGGGTTGGGTTCCGGCTCGGGTTGTTCCGATTCGGGTTCAGGTTGTTCCGATTCGGGCTCGGGTTGTTCCGATTCGGGGTCGGGTTGTTCCGATTCGGGGTTGGGTTGGTCGGGGGCATCATCGGGGTCTGCCTGATCGATGGTTTCCAAATCATCGAGGGAGACGTTGTCGTTAAGTTCAACAGTTTCGAACATTTCGAAGGGTTCGTTGATGATTGCGGCAATCTCCTTGGATGGAGTGAAAGAGACCTTATAATGAGCGGGGATCTCGTGATCTTCACCGGTGGAGACGTTTACACTCTTTCTGGCGCCGACCAAAGTAGTTTTGAACACGCCAAAATCTTTGATTTTGACCTGTTCACCATTAGCCAGAGCGGCGGAGATGGCGCCGAAGAACTCCTTGATAAAATCTTCCGACTGCTTTCTTGAATCGCCGGTATGTAGAGCCAAAAGTTGAGTCAGAACAGGAAGAGTAATTTTTTCGTTCACGAGATTCGAGATTAAGAGGTTACTGTTTATTGACCTTTTGCTTAAGGAGAGTAGATGGTTTGAAAGCCATAGTCATCTTGGGGGGCACGAGAATTTTCTTACCGTTGGAGGGGTGGATAGCCACTCTTTCCCCCTTGATGCGAGGTTCGAAAGAGCCAAATCCGGGCACGGCAATAGAGTCGCCATCCTTAAGATGAGATGCGATAACATCGGAAAGGGACTTGATAAGCGAAGCCACCACCTCGGGGTCGCGATCGAGTCTATCAGCCACCAAATTATTGAGCGTTTTTGTATCCATAACCACAAAATTAATAAAAAACGGGGATGAAAGCAAAAAAAATTTGAAATTCATCCCATGTAATTAGAGAAAAGGGATAGAGTGCGCTCTATTGCTATTTGATGATGACGTGGCCGAGGAGAGCTGCACCAACACCGAGTAGCAGGGATAGGGAGATGTAGCCGAGAGCGGTGAAAGGATGTCCTGACTGGAAGAGGAGAAGGCTTTCGTGGGAGAAGGTGGAGAATGTGGTCAATCCGCCGCAGATGCCGACAGTAAGGAAAGTTTTCATCTCCGGGGAGATGGAGAAGATGTTATGATCGACGCAGGCATAAACGAGGCCGATGATGAAGCAACCGGCGATATTCACGAGGAAAGTATGCCAGGGGAATAGGACGAAGAAAGACACCTCCTCAGCCGACGAAGCGAGAGATGGTAAAGAGGATCGAGAAGCGAAGAAATGAGAGACGAAGAAGCGGATGGTGCCGCCGATGCCGCTACCGATAAAGGCAGATAACAGAAGTTTTAACATAAGGGGAAAGGGGTGGGTATGAAAAAAGCAGAGTGAGGGAGGCTCACTCTGCTTTTTGTGGGAGGTGTGATTATTTAAGTTTTAATACTTGACCTACTTTTATTTTGTCGGTTGATTCAAGACCATTGATCTTGCGGAGAGTTGTAGCAGACATGCCGTAAGAGCGAGCTATCGAAGAGAGAGTATCACCGGTCTTAACGGTGTAAGTGGTGCGTTTTTTCGAACCGCTTTGATAAGTGTTTGTTCTGTCGTTATTAGCCACAGTGGTGGAAGGGGCATAATTACGAGGCTGGGTATAAGTCTGCTTGGTAAATGTATAAGTATCGGTATGAGTGGTGCGGTTAGCGAAATCGAAGATAGCGCTGGGATTGATGGCATAACCCATAAAACGAGTTTCGAAATGGAGGTGAGGGCCTGTGCTACGACCTGTGCTGCCACCGAGGCCGATTGGTTGACCGGCTTTCACTACCTGATTAGGCTTAACGAGGTGGCGGTTGAGGTGGCCATAGACTGTTTCGAGGCCATTAGAGTGGCGGATGATGATATAATTACCATAACCGCGAGCCTCATAATTGGTGAGACGCACCTTACCGGAGAATGCGGCATAGATGGTATCGTTGGAACGGATACCGAGGTCGACACCCTTGTGCATACGACCGAACTTGGCGCGATAACCATAGTTGGAAGTAACAGGGCCCTTGCAAGGGATACAGAAGTCAGTGACATCGATTACTTTGGAATTGGGGACATCAGACTCCTTGAAAGGGTTGACGCGCTTGCTATTCCAGCCCTCGGTATAGATATCGGGTTCCGGCTCGATATCATCCATAAGGTCGAGGAAAGTATTCTGCTCAACGAGTTTTATTTGGTCGTTGGTTTTAGAACGAGAGGCGAGGAGTTGTTTGTGAGCACGAGAGTGCTGATCGCCACTCGAGATATGTTGAGCCTGCAGACCTGTTGCACCGAGAGTAGCAACGAGCAGAGGCAGTAAAAACTTTTTAAATTTTGACATTACAACACAAATATTCAGCCATTAGAGGAATAATGGCATCAGGGTTAAAAGAATAGTTGAAAGAGATCGATTACATCTCGTCGTTCTCGTAGATAAAAGAGAGTGTAGCGGGGGTATAATCGAAAACCTCTTCAGGGCGGAAGAACCGATTGATTTCGATTTCAGCATTTTCGACAGAATCGCTGGCATGGATGATGTTGAGCGAGCCACTCATGCAGAAATCACCGCGGAGCGTACCGGGAGCGGCTTTACGGCCGTTGGTAACGCCGGTCATTTCTCTGAAGACGCGGACCACATCAACACCCTTCAGGCACAAAGCAATAACGGGTGAACACATCATCGAAGCAGCCAATTTGGGGAAGAAGGGCTTATCGACAAGATGAGCATAGTGCTCACGCACCACCTCCATGTCGAGTTGGATCATCTTCATACCGCAAATGATAAGACCCTTACGCTCGATGCGGCTGATTACCTCGCCGACAAGGTTGCGAGCTATGCAAGAGGGCTTCAACAATACTAATGTTTTCTCCATTTTAGCTTTAACAGTTCTTAAGACTTTTTGATTTGTAATACTCAAAGGTATAAAAAATATCGTAGAAAAAACAAATAAATCACAGAAAAATTTTGGGTGTCGCATCAAAACCAACTTCTTTTACACACTCTCGAAAACAAGTTATAAGTGAGATTAGCGTAGATTACAGCCACAAAAAAAGTGTTAAAAAAAAACTTGCACACATTTTGGGATGTGTGCAAATTTTGATATTACAAATTGTTAACAAATGTTAATCGAATATAACTATCTAAATTTGCCCCACTTAGGGTTTGATTTTATTTAAATGGGGTTGATTGGTCTTTAGAGCGCGTTGGATGTTAGAGCGCGTTCCTTAGATAGTCATTTTGTTTACGGTTTGTCTTAGCAGGGATAAGTTTTCGAGGAGCACTTGCACATGGTCGAGAGGGATCATGTTGGCGCCGTCGCTTTTAGCCACAGCGGGGTTTTGGTGGGTTTCCATAAAGAGGCCATCAGCACCGGCAGCAATTGCCGCCTTAGCGATGGTGGAGATGAGTTGTGGTTTGCCGCCGGTGACACCGGAGGCGCTGTTGGGTTGCTGGAGGGAATGTGTGACATCGACGATAACGGGGCACTTACACATCTCCTTCATAACGGGCACGCCACGCATATCGACCACGAGGTCGCCATATCCGAAGAAAGTTCCACGCTCGGTAACAGCGACATGAGGATTGCCTGACTGTATCACCTTATCGCAGGCGAAAGTCATCGACTCGGGAGCGAGGAACTGCCCCTTCTTGATGTTGACCATCTTGCCGGTGCGGGCAGCCGCGATCAACAAGTCGGTTTGGCGACAAAGGAATGCCGGTATCTGGAGCACATCGACATAATCTGCAGCCATCTGCGCCTCTTCGGAGCTATGGATGTCGGTTACGACAGGGATATGGAACGTGTCACGGACCTTACGGAGCACATCGAGGGCCTTGCGGTCGCCGATACCGGTAAAAGAATCGAGGCGGCTACGATTGGCCTTGCGATACGAGCCCTTGAATACATAAGGGATATCGAGATCGGAAGTAATCTTGACCATACGCTCGGCGATGTCGAGAGCCATCTCCTCTCCCTCGATGACGCAGGGACCGGCGAGGAGGAAGAAATTGTGAGACTTACTTGAAGAGAGATAAGAAGTTATATCATCAAACATGATTATAGTGGGTGTTGGGGGGATGATTATAGTGAGTATAAGGTGAGGAGAAAGTTGAATTATTCTTTTTGGGTTATAATCGAATGAGTGGCACATAGGGCATAGAGGGCTGCACTCTCTGTGCGGAGACGGGTATTTCCGAAGGTCACCGGAGAGAACCCGGCAGCAAGGGCAGTTTCCACCTCCTCCGGGGAGAAATCCCCCTCCGGACCGATGAGGATCGTAAGATCACGCATACCGTCATAATCGACGGAGAAATCGCGACGTTCGATAGAAGGATCGCAATAGCCCATATACTTGACTTGGGAAGTATCCGAAGCGATGAACCGGCTGAGCGGCATCAATTCCACCAACTCAGGCAGGTGAGCCTTGAGGCTTTGCTTCATCGCAGAGATCATTATCTTCTCGATACGGTCACGTTTCACGACATGACGAACATTGCGTTGGCAATCCACGAACACCAGACGGTCGACACCGATCTCGACAGCCTTCTCGGCGAGCCACTCCATACGATCCATATTCTTGGTAGGGGCAACAGCGAGGGTGATTTTGGGCGACCAATGGCGTTCCACATCGCGTCTGTCGAGGATCATAACCGAAGTATGCTTGGGGTGAGCATCGGTGATCTCGCACTCGAAGAAATGCCCCATGCCGTCAGCCACGGTGATATGATCGCCCTCACGCAGACGGAGCACACGGCAACAATGGCCGGACTCCGTCTCCGAGAGCACGCCGGTGGACTCAATATCGGGGCTATAGAAAATTATCATAGAGAATCGGGGTAGATTAAGACTTATCAGATCATTTCAGACTTGGCAACGCCGGGGTCAGTAGCCTTGGTGGCAGGTTTGCTATCCTTGAAAATAATCCAGAAAGCCACAGCCACTACGAGGGCGTAAGCGGCGAAGATGAGCCAAGAATTGCGCCAGCCCTCCAACTGAGCGGCGGGCGAAGCATCCGGGCTGACATTATGATTGACAATAGCCATAGCGGCAAGAGTACCGATCGTAGCACCGAAACCATTGGTCATAATCATAAAGAGGCCCTGGGCACTACTGCGATACTCAGCGGGAGTTTCCTGATCGACATAGAGGCCGCCCGAGACATTGAAGAAATCGAAAGCGATACCATAGACGATGCAAGAGAGTACGAACATCCAGAGACTACCGGCTGGGTCACCGATGCCGAAAAGACCGAAGCGGAACACCCATGCGAACATGGACATAAGCATCACACCCTTGATACCAAACTTCTTGAGGCAGAAAGGAATAAGGAGTATGCAGAGAGTTTCGCTGATCTGCGAGATGGAGATAAGAGCATTGGCATTCTGAGCGGCCCAAGCATTAGCGAACTCCGGGAGGCCCTTGAAGAAGGAGATATAGGGATTGGCATAACCATTGGTGATCTGGAGGGAAACTCCGAGGAGCATACTGAAGATAAAGAACACAGCCATCTTCTTCTGCTTAAAGAGGAGGAAGGCGCGGAGACCCATTTTATCGATCCAATTGCCCGACTGCGGAGTTGTGGAGACGGGGCACTTAGGCATCGTGAGGGCATAGAAAGCCATGATGACACTCAGACCGGCAGAGACGAAGAGTTGCATATATGTGGTTTGGAACTTGGCATCCTCCGGACCCACGAAGTTCACGAAGAGCATGGCGCAGATGAAGCCGATGGTGCCGAAGATGCGGATCGGTGGGAAATCCTTGACCGTATCCATGCCGGCCTTGGAGAGTGCATTGAAAGCCACCGAATTGTTCAAGCCGATAGTGGGCATAAAGAAAGCCACCGATATGGAATAAAGCGAGAAGAGCCACGCGAACTCGATAGTCTCGACTTGGGTGCAATAGAAAGCGGCACACGCCATAAATATAGCGGCGATGAAATGGCAGATGTTGAGCATTATCTGCGCCTGGATATACTTATCAGCCAAGATACCGATAAGAGAGGGCATAAAGAGCGAGACTATACCCTGAACGGCATAGAACCAGCCGATATTAGAGCCCAGACCTACATTAAACAAAAAATTGCCGAGAGAAGTAAGGTAAGCACCCCAAACGGCGAACTCCAAGAAATTGAGGAGAGACAATCTGATTTTCAGAACACTTTTATCGTTCATAAATATTGTTATTAGATTTCAAGAATTGAAATAAACCGGTAATAAAAGAGAAACAGTCAAGAGCGAAATCGACTACTCGACACACTCTTGACTGCAAATATAATCAAACTTTTGATGAACTACAATTAAAAATAGTACAAAACATCAATATCATTGACGACAAGGCACGAATCCGACTTGAGACTAACGGCACCACGTTCGATCATCGACTCCAGTACATCCTCACTAATATTGAAAACATTCTCGATGAATTGAGCGATTGGCATATTGTGAGAGACGAGTGAGATATTGTCGGCATTTCGGCAAGTGAACTCATTGAGGAGTGCAGGGAGGAAGAGAGAAGTAGATCGGGGGGCTATGTCGCGAATTACGGAGATTGGTTTTTGGGCGTAGAGGGAGAGATAATTGAGATAATTTACGAGAATCAGGTTATTATTTTGGATAAGCTGGATAAAGTGAGACTTATCGAACTCCATGATGCCGCAAGTATCGATGGCACGATAATTGCAGCAGAAGTGAGTGTCGAGGCCATAGAGGTGTTTAAGACCGATCACAAAACCCTCTCCGATAGTTTCGAAGAGAGATAAATTTCCATTAAAGAGGGTATGTTCCACCTCTACCCTACCCGACACGAGGCAACGAAGCGAAGAGCAGAGATCGTGGGCACCGGCGATTAACTCTCCGGGAGCGACCTTATAGAAAGAGAGTGGCGTTTTTTCGGCGAAAGCATGAATGAGTTCAGTGTTGGCACCCTTAAAGAGAGTCAAGTCCATCAGTTTTTCATAAAAAGAGTTCATTTCAAGAAGTATTAAAGTCAGTAGGTACTAAAAGATATGGATAACATTGGGAGCAAAAAACAAGAATGCATCCCGAGGATAAAAGCAAAAATCCGTAAGCATCGAATATCAATGACTTACGGATTTATTGGTAGTCGATCCGGGACTCGAACCCGAGTCTCCACCGTGAGAGGGTGGCGTGCTAACCGCTACACTAATCGACCGGTTATTGGGGTTATTCCCTCAATTGCGATGCAAAATTAGTAACAATTTTTGAAACTACCAAATGTTTTGGCAAAAAAGTTAAAGAAAAATTTTTTAAAAGTTACGAAATCGAGTTCATACCCCTATTTTTGAGATGATGGAGCTGCGTTAGGATGTCCATTTCATCCACACTCTTCAAACACTCTAAACGGAGAAAGAGAGGCCGTCATGGCCGGGAACGACGCCGGCGGGGAGGCGGCGAGCGAGGTCGAAATGGCGTCCTATCTCATGATTGAAGTGGGTGAGATAGGCTTGTCGGGGTTGCACTTTACGTATTACTTCGAGCGACTCCTCGAGGGTAAAATGTGAGAAATGGTCGCGATCGCGGAGGGCATTGATCACCATGACCCTGACGCCTCGAAGTTTTTCCATATTCTCCTCATCGATGGTCTTGGCGTCGGTGATATAGGCAAAATCGCCGATACGGAAAGAGGTGATCGGATTGGGACCATGCATCACAGTGATCGGCACGATTTTAAGTCCGTTGATACAGAAGGGGCGGTCGTCAAAACGACGGATGTCGAAGGTGGGTACACCTGGATAAGGATTTTCCTTAAAGCAGTAGTCATAACGTTTGCGGAGGTCAGCCTCGACATCGGCGGTGGTATAAATGGGAAGGTCGCGGACAGCGCAATAAGGGCGCAAGTCGTCGATACCTCCGACATGGTCGTAATGGCTATGCGTCAAGAGCACGGCATCGATATGGCTGATATCGGCGGCGAGGGCTTGCTGTCGGAAGTCGGGAGAGACATCGATCAGGATGGTTTGGCCCATGGTGCGGATGAGCGCCGAGGTGCGGGTACGTTTATCATATATAAAAGGAGAGGTGCATACCGGGCACTTGCAACCAATCTCGGGGATACCCTTGGAAGTACCTGTGCCGAGCATAGTGACATGAATCTTCGAATCGATATAATTGACCTCCGGGGAAAGATCGATGAGGAACTTGCTGCGTACGGCATCGCGGACCTGCTGAGCGAGAGTGGCGACATCGTGAGCGGTGGCATTGCCGGTATTGACGATGACGAGGGGTTGGCGATCATAGACTCGAGCTCCGCCATATTTAGCACCCTTCATGCCGGCGTGGTCTATAAGCCAAGCGGCAGAGAGTTTGACATGCATCTTCCCCACCGGGTATCCGGAGAGTTCATGTCCGGTCAGCGCCTTAATCTCGCCGAGTTGGCCACGATGCACGACCGGGTTCTTGAAGAAACTGCCGGCACTGCCGATCAGAGCCGGGTCGGGAAGTTTGGAATCGCGGATACGCTTCACCTCTTCAGCCACTTCGCGGATGGAGGGATCATGGCCGAGGGAATCGCGAAGGGCAGTGAGGGGACCATAGTCGAGATGACGTGCACGAGTATCGGGAGTCAGTCTGAAAGAGACACGCAGCACGATATAACGGTTCTTGCCCTCATGCTTGAAGAAACTGTCGCGATAGCCGAAGTTGCACTCCTCGGCAGAGAACTTGACAATATTACGAGTAAACAAGTCGAAGCACTCCACAGAGAAGATGACATCGCCTGCCTCGACGCCGTAGGCACCTACATTCTGCACCGGCGAGGCTCCGACCTCACCCGGGATTCCGGCGAGGTTTTCAACCCCGGCGAGTCCCTGATCGAGGGTCCAGTCGACGAAATCGGTCCACTTCTCCCCTGCCCCGACTATGGCGTATGTCTCATGATTATTCTTGTCATAGCGCACCATGCCACGTATATTGGAATGAAGCACCAAGCCATCGAAAGTATCGAAAAAGAGAAGATTGCTGCCACCTCCTATATGGAGGATAGGGCTATGGATGAATCGCATATCACGCGAGAGTTTGAGCAATTCATCGGCTGAGGAATATTCGGCAAAATAGCGAGCTCGAGCGGGGACCCCGAAAGTGGTAAAGCGGGTTATATCGACATTTTCTTGTATCATAATTATTATGGAGACGTTCTGATTAGAGGTTTTGCTTGATGTATTATGATTAATGGCGGAACTGGACGAGGAGGCCATCTTCGAATTGAAGGAAAGTACCATCCTTATAGGTCCACATATCGACGGTTTTATTCCAATTGAATCCGGAAACGACGTCGGTGGGATTGCCGAGGGCGAGTTTGCACTCCTCCTTGGTCATACCGTTGCGGACCTCACCACATTGGATAAGATTCCACACCTCGGGGATAATCGAGGGGTAAGACTTTTTAGGGTCTGTGAGGGAGAAGAGAGTGGGGAGAGTACGGCTATCGGCGCCGTGGCCGGTGGTATGATTTACGTTGAGATAAAGCGAAGCGTTGCGATCCTGATCGTCGGTGAAGTCTACGATAAGAGGGAAGACCATATCGCCATGACGGACGCGAGCTATCTTGACCGGAATAAACTTACGACCGGTGATTTTCTCGCCCGCAGCGTCATACCATAGAGAAGTTTTGATCCAGAGGGTACGATTGCGGAGGATAGAATCGGCGAGAGCCACCATATCGAGGTCGACCATCATGGGGAGGTCGAGGCCTGTGATGCGAAGGCGGGCATCGTCGAGGCTACGCGATGTGTTATATCTCAAGAGATCCTCGCCATCTTTGAACCGGATCACGGCAGAACGCTCCTCGCCGGGAGTGGGGCGAGTTTCGATGCCATCGAAGCGGAGGATATGACCGGCGAGGGAATCGCGTGAAGAGCCATAACGGCGGAAAGTCTCCGACTCCAAGACATAACTCACCTTATTATCGACGACGACGAACCTTTTGCCTACCTGCCACTCGGCGAGAGGCAGAGAGACGATAGAATCAGACAAAAGATCTTCGGCAGTAGGGAGAACCTCACGCCGTTCATCTCTTGACATTTTGATCTGTTTGGTAGACTCAATGCCTGTGTTACAGCCGATAAAGAGCATCGACAGGAGTGAAATCAGACAGATGGGGCGATATGAAAAACTAAGCATAACCATAATTTGACACAAAATTAGTGAAAAAAATGATATAAACCTTTGGTTAATTCAAAAATTATATATAACTTTGCACTCGCAAAACGGAAATGGCGGGATAGCTCAGTTGGTTAGAGCGTCGGATTCATAACCCGGAGGTCTCGA
>OBLI01001553.1_pt1 | contig 21962 bp, 11 predicted proteins | sample 1519701 | NCBI WGS metagenome assembly OBLI01 (sample SAMEA3663005, study PRJEB22513) | pig gut metagenome | biome: pig gut; feature: pig-associated habitat; material: faeces | place: France | collected 2012
ACGTCAGACATAAGTTTCTTTGCCCAAGACAACATACTTCTAAAGCCTTTAGGACAGTTCTCAAAGACAAAATAGTCCAACTTTGCCACCTCAAGGAGGCCTTTTCCAACAAAAATTGCAGTTGCATCGCATTTTTCTTTTGAAACATCGATGCCGATAATGATTTTTTTCATAACTTTGCACTGATTTTATATCAGGAAGCGATTAACTGTAAAAGGAAAGCTGTTTGTGACTATCACTTTAATTAGGCTTCGAGCCTACCTTCCTATTTGGCATTTGCAGCTTGAAATCCAGAGGGCCTGCAGCAAGTGATAGACTTTGCGTCTGGCGAAAGTTCAAGGTTGACCTCTGGCGGTTAATCCTTCCTTTTTACAACAAAGGTAAGAAAAAACTGTATATCTAAGCATATTTTTCTTTATTTTTGAGTTTATTGAACGTTAAATATTTTAAGAGTCGTAGATACTCTATTATTCACGCTGCAAAATTAAAGCGAAAGTTCAGTTAATGACATACAAAAAGAATATACAAAAGAAAAAGCCATCCATATTGATGAACGGCTTTTTGACATATATTCTCTTTCACAAGAAGAAAGGAAAACTATAGGTTTTATAGAAATTAGCTAAAATTTTCATTGATATAGTTTATTTCATCATTAGATAAATCGTATAGTTTAAACACTTTACGATTTATCTCTTCTTCGTTATTTGTATCTAAATAATACGTAAATGTATCGTTTTCAGCTTGAGATATTTGCGGGACTTTAATTGGTTCAACAGCTTGAACACTTATTAGTAAATCTCCAGTTCCTGTCTTAGGAGAATCTTTTAGTAAATAATGTCCCATGGGCGAGTTAAGAACACCACAAAGATATTCTATATTATTACCAGTTGCAAAGCATGTACTATCTAACCCTAAAGCTCCATCTTCATTATAACCAAATCGAAGTATCGAACCCACACGTTTCCAAAGTATCTTTGGCTTATAAAAATCCTCCAAATAGGCGCAGTTTCTCAAATTGTATGGTGTGTCACCTTGATCTGTTCTTTTCTCGATTTTATCCCAATACTTGTCCAAATGAGTCTTAATGGCAGGATAATCTTCAATTTTTATACGAGGAAGACGACCTCGGATGCCATTATGGGTATTTATTAAGTACAATCCGTTATCTACATATCCATATCTTTTTATATCCCTGCCACGTAAAATCGGTCGAATAAGTTCAGCTGTTCTTAGACGTTCTTCTTCAGACTTGCAGTTTGAAAGAATTTCATCTCTCTTTTCTGTAGTTATTATAAAGGCTTCATTGTATCCTGTTTTTATACCATAGTTAATTTGAATGTCCCAATCCTTCAAAGGAGTTCCCACAGCCTCTATCTTGCGCTTGATACTCTGCTCAATCGGAGACAAAATAACCCAGCTGTCCGACGACGAGAAGTCGCAGACAGTATGCTGTAGCCTTACGAAAACGCTCAGATTCTTTACACTTTCCTTATTCTGTTTATTGGTAACTGCACATATGGTCTTACCTTCGTTTTTACTTTTTGAAAGGAGTAGTATGTTCGTATCTACAGTAGCACTCTCAAATATCTTTACTCCAGCGAAGTCGAGCAGCAATAAAGGATTGCTATTCTTAGCAAAGAAACCACGTGTCTTCTCTCCATATCCAGCACGCATCCATTTGTTTGATGTAATATAGCACAATATGCCATCTTCTTTAAGTAACTCTAATCCACGCTCATAGAATAGACAATAGATGTCACCAGTTCGGGCAAAAGTCTTATAGTCAATATTCTCATATTTTTTTGCAAGAGCACCGCTATTGTTCTGCAATTGTATATATGGAGGATTGCCTAACACGATGTCAAAGCCATCTTTTATATTGAACATCCACTCAGAATCAAAGAATGGTGAAACCTCGTTTTGGTCGTAAGGATTCCACTTCGCCAACTGCATAGAATCCTCTGGCTTAACTTCACTATTAGACAGCGACAAAGCAAGGTCATTACGCAACTGACCATCTTTTTTTCTTAAAGCAATTTTTCTTCCAGTTGTCTTTGCTGTAAAGTGCTCATGCCTAATTTTCTTTAATTCTTCTTTGGTGCTTTCAATTCTTGGATCTTCAAAAAGGTCATGCATCTCTATCTTTTTTATTTTTATAAGAGTATCTGCAGACACAAATTTTGTCTCAAGGTTTGGAAGTGTTGGCATACCGAAATTTGGCAAACTATCATCCTTATCACAATCACATATAAGAGAAATGAAGAACCTAAGTTTTGTAATCTGTGCAGCAATACTTTGAATGTCACATCCATAAATGCAATTCTCAATAATATGAAGCTTCAATGAATACAAGTCTTCCGTCTCATTCAATTTCTTCAGAATATCCACTATTCTATTTAACATTCCCATTGGGAATGCTCCTGAACCACATGCAGGGTCAAGAATTTTCACGCTTTTGAGTTTATTAGTCAGTATCTCATAATCTTTCGTTCGAGTATTATCATATACAAAATCGTCAGAGAATACATTCCTAACAAATTCTGTATCACCTAAAAATCTGATTAAACTTTCATCCACCATATAGTTTACAATCTCTCGTGGTGTATAGAATGAGCCACTTTGATTGCGTGCTGTTTCCTTAGTCTCAGGATTGTATGCACCAAGAAGATTCTCAAAGACTTTTCCAAGCAATTCTGGATCGAGTGCCACCTGTTGTTCTTCTGGTGTATTCTCCTCCACTGTAAAATTATATCGGTTCAGGATTGAGAAGAGTCCCTTTTCAGGCTCAAAGAAAAAGACATTGGGTATTACGGCTCTATTTCGATAACGCCCATCAGCAAAACATTTGTCATTTCTACTGAAGCCATCATAGTTAAAGGCAGTATCAACTCCATCGATTGTCTTGGTCTTGTCCAAACACTCGAACAAGCCACCATTAAGGAAAGGTATGCCAGAAAACAATTTAACGACATCATTTTCGCTCAACATAAACATTTCCTCATACCGATACAATGTCTTAATGTCCTTTTTCGAACCATGGGCAAAAGCACGATGATTGCCCTCTTCGTCAACAATTGCACGATTTAATGTTGCAAAGAAAAGATTCTGTAATATGGCATTATAATAATTTCCGACTTGCTCATCATACGGATTAAAATCTTTCAATATCGGTTTTAACTTATTTATATCAAACAATAATTCAGGCACAAGACCTTTCTGCTTGATAAACCAAACAAACATAATCCTAGTTATCAATCTTATAATCTTTGTTTCGATATTTTCGCGATCGTCGTCCTCTGTCTTTGTATTATTGGGGAAATATATACCTGAGTTTTCATCAACAGCCCAACAGTACCAGTCAAACAATTCATTATAGAATTTATTGGTAAGAAGTTCATTGGAGAATACACACTTCCAATTTGAATAAAGGGCATCAAATGACTCATACTGCTTGTCGTTTATCATATTGAGAATGTCGATATGCCCTCTATGAGGATGCTCACAATCCACATTCTTCAATATGCATACTTTGCCTAATTGTTCGCCTTCACGCCATTGTTGCTTATATGTTGAACGCTCACATGTAGCTATACTCAGGAAACGTCCTTGTCTGAAAATCACTGTTACGGGATTGAAAAGAACGAGTCTGTTGAATGCTCTTGTCAACTTAGCCAAATTTGAACGTGTGGCTTTTGCGTCTTCTTTAAGCTCAACTGCAAAAACCATCATGCTATCATAGTGTGATTCAGCTTTCTTCTTCTCAATAATTTCATCAAGCGACGATTCCATCGACCTACCAAATATAGCCTCATCACCAACCTCTCCAATATAATAGTATTCTTGGGCAAGTTGTAATGATTCTTTAATAAATAGTGGTATTGTTCCATCTACATAATCATTATAATCCATTGGAGTTGGTTCGTCATGCGTATGTGCGATATTCAACTCATCCAACAGCTGAGATGCTGCATCATAGACATTGCCACAAATGAATTGTCTTAATATTGTTTTCATAATTGTTCTTATTTTGAAATATATTCCCAGGTAATCAAGTCAAAATTCTCACACTTGAACTTTACATCAAGTCTTTCTTCTTTTGTATCTTTCTTTTCTGCATTCTTTGAACGGAATCTTTCCTTCCTATCCACAATTGCTTGCCTTGGAGCTTTCATATCCATCCACGAGCGCAGTATTTCGGAAAGACGTTCAAGACGTTCGTTCCTGTTATCCATTTCCGAATAACATAAATTGCCACAATCTCTTTCTTTGCCCTCTATCCAACTTGGCACAAACCTTTCAGCTTTTTTATTAGTGCGCAATAGTTCAAGTACTTCCGCACGATTCATTTCCTGAGCCATGGCAGCCTTCTTTGGGTCTGTCGGCTGACACATAAGATATATCTCCTTATATGGCTTGCAGCTGCCTTCCTCGCGATGCGGATAGCCTACCACAGCAACAAGACTCTCTGGTATTTGCTCAAAGAGATTATCAGGAAGTTTGAAACCAGAGAATATGCCATTAGGCATACGACGGAACTCATCACGATTGCGGTCGAGATAGTCAACAAGGTCTTGGCGATATGTCTCAAACGAGAAGTCTTTCAGAGATAGTGTCTCTGCACTTTCTATGTCGGAAATGCTATTGTCGGTGAGTTCCTTCAACAGGCGGTCGGCATTCTTGTCTTGCAGTGGATTGTCCTCAACCATCTTCTTATAACTATCGGTCACATCGAGAGTTTCCGTGTCAACAAGTTTCATAAGCGACATACGGTTCTGAATGCGGTTTTCGAGATTAAGATATGCCTCGAACGACTTTGCCGGCCAGAAGTTGACGCAACGGATTAACTTATTTGGAGAACCGATACGGTCGATACGTCCAAAACGCTGGATAAGACGTACGGGATTCCAATGAATATCGTAGTTAATTTGCATATCCGCATCCTGAAGGTTTTGACCTTCAGAAAGGCAATCGGTAGCTATCAGAATATCTATTCCATCATCAATTTTGTCGGCAGTTCTTCTGTCGTATTCATATACAAGTTGCTGCCATTTCTCATAACCCACGTTCCATCTCTGCTTTTCATCGTCATAGTAGTCAGAACGGTTGAGTTTTGCATCCTCATATAGATTTGTCCAGTCCTTTTCCTTATATAACTTGCTGTATGGGGCAAAGCTCTCAAGAACCTCTGTGAAATCTCTTGTTGAATGATGACCTGTAGAACCAACCGACTGACCTGATGCGTAAGCCAATCGTGTAAATCCACGAGCCTGTAATTCATCAAACAAGAACTTGGCAGTATCACTGTATGCAGTAAATATCACGACCTTCTTGTTTTCTGATTTCTGCTTGTCTTGTAATATTTTAACAAGATGTTCAAATTTGAGGTCATGTTCCTCTCCTTGACGATATTTCTCCTCGAAGTCCTTGAGTGCCAAATATATCTCATTTAGGTTTTTCACGTCTGCCTTAAGTCCTTTTTCAAAGCCATTAAGATTTTGCATGGAAGCAATGTTGATTGTTCCCTTGCGCAATGAATAACCCTCAATAATGTCATCCTCATCCGTTGACACTACTCCATCCTCATCGACTTTAATGAGACCATCGTTTTTCTTTTGCTTGAACTCCTCCACCATCTGTAATGTCCTCTTGTGAACATCAAGCACCTTTTCTACTGTCAACATGCAGGAATACCACGAACTTTCAAGTCGCTTCATAAATAATATTCCCATCATCTTGACGAGGAACATCTCGCGGTTAACATCGTCATCCCATTCCTTGTGTGCTTCCTTTCTTGCCTTCTTAATTGTCTTGGGGATATAGCAACTCGGTTGATAGGCTGTGAGAAGCAGTTCCTCGAAGGCTGCATATATCTCTTCGGTAGTGTTGTATTTGCCGAAATGCTCCACTCCTTGATACACGTTTACTGGTTTGTCTTTATCGGGAAAACCGAGATCCTCGCCTAATGTCTTTTCTATTAACTTACGGGTTCTTGCAACGATGAGTTTGTCGGTGAGATTAAAGAACTTAGGTGGGAGTTTGGATATGAATCCACCAATGGTGCGATTATCATCTTCGCACCATTTGGTAAACTTTCTCTGGGCATCAGTAAATAAGTTTCTTAATGATTCGACACCAAAGGTATCATTGTTGAAAGCGTCATCATTGCCATGTCCAATGAGGTTAAACTGACCTTTCACATCGTTCAATCCCGTATTGATAGGTGTTGCGGACAACATCAACACCTTTACATCTCTGTCATCATGCCCTTCCATATTCCTAATCAATGAAGACATCAGTTCCTGATAACGTCCTGATTTCTCATTGCGCAGATTATGACTCTCGTCAATAACTATCAATATACGCTTGCTGTGTTGCAGATAATCAAGTCGTGCATCATCATAACGCATCAATCTATCATCCTGCAAATCGGTATGGAAACGCACGAGGTAGTCAAACTTGTCATCTTCGAATCGTGAACCCCGGCGACGCAAGTATTGCGTCCAGTTTTGTTCCAACTTCTTTGGGCAAAGCAGTACTGTCTGATAACCTTTAGTTTGGAAATATTTTATTACGGCAAGTGCCGAGAAAGTCTTTCCGAGTCCCACGGCATCTGCAAGGATGGCACCATTATAGTTTCTCAGCATTTTGATGAGCGAGATTACTCCCTTCTGCTGATAATTGAACAATGTTTTCCATATCACACTGTTTTGCAGTGTTGACATGTCTTTCTGATGCTCCAAACTATTGTCCAATTCTATATCTGCATTGAAGAGTTCAAACAGAATCTTATAGTATATTTCCTCTGGAGTGTATGTGCGGAAATATTCTTCTATCTTACGTATAAAGAATTCTTTTACATCAATCAGTTCTGATTTGGGGTTGTTTAATATGGCATGAACCTTATTTTTGGCTATGTTCTTCCAAAGATCATTAAACCAACCATTGAGTTCCTTATAGTCATTATCGAATGTCTTGCATGGATTACCGACATTGAGTTCTACATTGGAAGTAGCCTTAAGTCCGAGTCCTGCATCTGTAAGATTACTGCTTCCAGAAAGATAAAAACTGTCATTCTGCAGAATGTTGTTAGTAAATAAATATAGTTTGGCATGACAGAATGCATTAACTACAGCTTTTATCTCCACGGTATCCCTTTTCAAGAAGGCTACAGCTTCTTTTGCATAGTCTGCAAGTTCTATGATAGTATTAATGCTACCATCACCATTGAGCAAGTCAATAACATTGTCTGCCTTATTTGGATCTTCAACCATTTCTGAAGAAACAATTCGGAAGAGGTCATCTTCTGGAAGTTCACGATAAAGTTTACTTAATGCACGAATCGTAAAGTAGCCTGTAACAATATCCAGCCTTCCTTTCTGTTCCATGTCAGGATTATCAATATTTCGTCCAATAAAGGAACGGATATAATCCCACACAGTCACTATGTTATATCCATCACCTGGATATTGGTCTTTCTCGTTGTCGATAAGCATAGGGCTTACTCCATTTTGTATGGCTATTAGCTCCCGACAAGCCAAGGATTCATGTTTTTAGTTATTTCGCAGAGGAATAAAAAACGTGGAGCTTGTACAACTTGCTCGTTCCACGGATTGAGGCTCTGGACTGCCCACTTGTCTGAAACGAACAGAGTACAAACTCCACTAAGGTATATAATCCACCCATTAATCCTGCCGACAGGATACAACATCTCCTGCCGACAAGATACAATATGGGCATAGAATAATCTACACCTTTAGTGGCGTTGACATCTGCTTTGTTTTTTGACAAGTGTGAAATTGTCCAGATTTCAATCCGTCAAAACCAAAGCGTCGTAAACGCCTTTCTTCCCATTAAGTTCAAGGCATCCGGACAGGCACGCTGCCCCTTTGCCTTCAGCTGTTTCCCTCCCGCCTTGAGGCGTGGAGTTCAACTAACTGCTTGCAAAGGTATATAAAAAATCCCGAACTGCCAAGGAATTCGGGAGATTTTTTTGTTATGTGTATGATTACTATATGCGGGGGCGGTCTTACACGAGGTAAGACCCTACAAGCGGACGTTATCTATGTAAATGCCGATGAATTCGCTCGTCAACCCTTCACCCTTCATAAATACAGTATAACTCACTGATATACAGAATATTAATACAATGAAGGGTTATTCCAACCCTACACAACCCTTCATTCACCCTACATTATTGTCATTCCCAAGTATCTGTATTGACTCTCCCAAGTATCTTAGTTCACTCTGTCATGAGGATGGCAGTCGGCTGTCATCTCTTTGGCTGAGCTTCTGTCATTACTTGACAGAGCAATCAAGCATAGCTTCCGTTGGCCTAAAGCTTAGCTTTAGCTGGCATAAAGCATAGCTTTAGATGGCATAAAGCATAGCTTTATACCTTGTGTAGGGTGAATGTAGGGTAATGTAGGGTTGGAGCAACCCTACATCGACCTAAAGTACTGACACACAATCACTTATAGCGATTTTGTGTAGGGTGAAGGGTTAACGCATTATGGGGGCGGTCTTACACGAGGTAAGACCCTACAACGGCGGGCGGATGAGGCGGGTTAATTGCGGCAATCGAAGTATTCCTTATTAATGGCGATAATCGAAGTATTCCCAATATGTGCCGGAGAATTGCTTATACACCTGGATGCGACGCTCGCCGGGTGACTTTGTCTCTGCCTCAAGGCGCTGCATGTCGTCGTAGTCGGTGTCCATCACTGTGTTGCGATAGACAACCTTGGGGGATGAGCGACGATGGGTGTAGAGGATGAGTGCCTCGCGATAATGACGGGGAAGGGAGTCGTCGATCTTATGGGTATTCATCAGGAGAGAGACAAAGCCGTCGAGATTCCTGTCGATCAACAATCCACAGAGCTGGTATTCAATGGCAGCCTTGGTGGCCTGTCCGCTTTTTGTGATGGCATTGAGATAGGCAGTGGTTGTCTGACCCTTGCGGGGAATGGCTCCGAGAAGGCGATATACCGAGTCGGGCGAAAGCATGAGCATCTTGCCGTCGGCAGTCTCGGGAACTATTGAGGCAGAAGTTCCACGCACGGGATATTTGAAGAGCTCGTCGCCAAGTCGTCCCTCGTGGGCAAGGGCAAAAACACGGAGCATAGTGAGACTGGCATCGGCCTTGTCGCTTGCCTTGCCTACCTCAAGGGCCTTGGAATACTCGCCATGCATGAGCAGGCGCTCCATTCGCAGTCGATAATGTGTGACATCATTGGAGGTAGTAGTCAGCCCCACCCCAATCATCATGGCAGCAAGGATGAAGAAATTACATCCCAACGTCCTTGCCATATATCCTTCCTCATGAGAGTTGTCGGGATAGCGATAGCGGAGCAGTTCGCCAAGGAAATACACCAATCCCCACCATATCGGCCCCACCAATGGCATGAGAATAGCCCACCACCCCCATGGGGAAAGAGACCTCGACGAGTCGAAGTCGGTGAGCATCGCCAAGATATAAAGCGAGGGGAAGCACGACAGGGCAAAAATACATAGAGGTTTTCTCTGCATCAGCTTTGCCACTGAAAAATGCAATAGTGCGAGCACAATGGTAATGATGCCGCCACCAATGACACGCGAATACATTGTTGCGCCACCACTGAGAACATGCTGGGTGAGCGCGAGTGTGTCTTCCTGATAGAAAAACACATATATTGCCACGAAGAGCAAAAAAACGATAGCGCACACCGCCTTGATGACGGTTGCGCTACCATTTTCACGATATCTGTTACTATAATACATTATAGATTTAATGTTCTATCAATTCTTTCTCAATACCACTGCCGAACGGGCTGGTATATAGAGCTTAAGCCACTCCTTGCGGTCGTTGACATACAGAGGGTCGAAGTTGGTGACATGTGTGATTGAGTCATCAGCCAGTCCGTTGCCTCCAAATTCCTTTGCATCGGTGTTGAGCACCACGTCGTATGAACCTGTAGGAACGAGGAAGCCATAATCGGTGAACGAGCGGTTGGGACTGAAGTTGAAGACGAAGATAAGGTCGCCACGACTGAATGCCAGAATCTGGTCGCCGTCGTTGTGCCAAATCTCCTGTACGGGAGTCTTCTGGAAGTTCTTCTCGCTCTTGATCACCTTGAGCATCGCCTTGTCGAAGTCGCCGAGATAGTGATAGCAGAGCTCCTTGTTATCCACGAGGTTCCACTGGCGGCGGGCATACTTATAGCTCCATCCGTTGCCCTCGCGCGGGAAGTCGATCCATTCGGGATGTCCGAACTCGTTGCCCATGAAGTTGAGATAACCTCCATTGATGGCTGAGGCGGTGACGAGGCGAATCATCTTGTGGAGGGCTATACCACGGTTGGCCATGAAGTTCTCGTCGCCCTTCTTGAAGTGCCAATACATGTCGGCATCAATGAGTCGGAAGATGATGGTCTTGTCGCCCACGAGTGCCTGGTCGTGACTCTCACAATAACTGATGGTCTTCTCGTCGGGACGGCGGTTCTTCACCTCCCAGAATATCGAACTCGGTTTCCAGTCCTCGTCCTTCAGTTCCTTGATGGTCTTTATCCAGTAGTCGGGGATATTCATCGCCATGCGATAGTCGAAGCCATATCCGCCATCCTCATACTTGGCAGCCAGTCCTGGCATACCACTCACCTCCTCGGCGATAGTGATAGCATTGGGATTAACCTCATGGATGAGCAGGTTGGCAAGAGTGAGATAGCAGATGGCATTGTCGTCCTGATGTCCGTTGAAGTAGTCGGGATATCCACAGAATGCCTCACCGAGTCCGTGACTGTAATAGAGCATTGAGGTGACACCGTCGAAACGGAATCCGTCGAAGTGATATTCCTCAAGCCAGTACTTGCAGTTGGAGAGCAGGAAGTGCATCACGTCGTCCTTGCCATAGTCGAAGCAGAGACTGTCCCAAGCCGGATGCTCGTGGCGGTCGCCAGGATAGAAGTATTGGTTGGGGTCGCCGGCGAGGTTGCCAAGTCCCTCAACCTCGTTCTTCACAGCATGCGAGTGAACGATGTCCATGATGACGGCAATACCGTTCTTATGGGCAGTGTCGATCATCTCCTTGAGGTCCTCGGGAGTACCGAATCGGCTTGAGGGAGCGAAGAACGAACTGACATGATAGCCAAACGAGCCATAGTAAGGATGCTCCTGGATGGCCATCACCTGGATGCAGTTGTATCCGTCCTCGATGACACGCGGAAGCACGTTCTCGGTAAACTCCTTGTAGGTGCCCACCTTCTCGGCATCCTGTCCCATACCCACATGGCACTCATAGATGAGGAGCGGGTTCTTGCTCGGCTTGAAGGTCTTCTTCTTGAATACGTAGGGTTTCTCGGGATCCCATACCTGAGCCGAGAATATCTTGGTGGTATCATCCTGCACAACACGGCGGCACCATGCGGGGATTCTTTCTCCCTCACCACCGTTCCACTTTACCTTCATCTTATAGAGGTCGCCGTGCTTCATGGCCTTGGCGGGGAGTTTCAGTTCCCAGTTGCCAGTGCCCTCGATACGCTTGAGCTTATACTTCTCGTTCTCCTGCCAGTTGTTGAAATCACCGATAAGATATATTTCAGTGGCATTGGGAGCCCACTCGCGGAACACCCATCCTCCACGTGTTGTCTTGTGCAATCCGAAATAGAGATGACCGGTGGCAAAGTCGGAGAGCTTGATTTTTCCCTTCTTTGTCAACTGTTCCAGTTTCCACTGAGCATGGTCGTGACGTCCACGGATAGCGCCTTCGAACGGTTCGAGCCATGAGTCGTTCTTCACGAGCCCGATATGTGCGGGCTCCTTTTTCTTGGGAGCGGCAGCTTTTGCTGTCTTCTTCCTTGTACAAATCTTTCTTTCAGCCATATCTTAATTATTAATAACAATTGACTATGCGGTATAGCGGTCTTACACGAGGTAAGACCCTACAACGGCGGGCGTTTGCCACAGATTATATAACGCAGCCAATTCCTAATTCCAAATTCCTAATTCTTAACTCTTAATTCTTAACCTTAAATATCGCCTTGCGAATCTCCTTCTCGTCGGAGATGCAGGGAGCATGTCCGTCCTGTGGGAAGAAGATGGCAAACATGCCAGGAGTGCAGGTGACATACTGCTGGGATGCCACACCGGGCAACTTGGTGATGTCCTTCTCGGCATTGTATTCGCCCTCGGGCAGTTCTTCACGCGGAGTGTATCCATAGGTCTCGCTGCACGAGAGTGGAATCTGGATGTCGATCATCTCGTCATGAGTTTCGAGCACAGCCTCCTCCTTGGTCTTGCCCTTAGCCACGGCAATATTCACAAAGAGGTCGTCACCTTTAATCACGTGCTTGCCCTCGGCGAGAGTGTCGAGGTCGTTATTGGCGATAAATGCCAATACATCTTCAAATAACGGATTGAGCCTTGAATAGTAGCTCAATTTCTCCAATGAATCTATAATCATAACCGTATATCTTTAATTTTTCAATTTTTCAATTTTTCTTCACCGTTCTCCATCCCGCCGAGTATGTGCCCTTGGCGGTGATGTTGCCATTGCGGTCTTTCTCGACAAATTCGCCGTCGCGCTTGTTGTCAACATAGTTGCCCTCGAAGCGCTTGCCGTCCTTGTCTTCCTCGATGGCGGGACCATGGCGGAGGTCGTTCTTAAATTGTCCCTTGAACTTCGATCCGTCGGCATAATGTATGATGCACTGACCGTTGAGCTTACCGCCCTTCCATTGCCCCTCATACACGTCGCCGTTCTTCATCACGAGTTTGCCTTGTCCGTCCTGACGGTCTTCCTTCCAACCGCCGGTATATACGTCGCCGTTCTTCCATGCGAGAGTGCCCTGGCCCGACTTGTCGCCATCGCGGAACTGTCCTGTATATTTGTCGCCATTGGCATACTTGAATATACCGGAGCCGGTGCGCTCACCCTGAACGTAGTCGCCTTCATACACATCGCCATTCTTGAATTTGTATATTCCCCTTCCGTTCTGAATGTCGTTCTTCCATTGGCCTACATATACATCGCCATCGGCATAATGGAATGTACCCTTGCCCGAGCGCTGGTTTTCGAGCCAGTTGCCTTCATAGCGCGAACCGTCGCCCCAGTCGAAGACACCCTGTCCGTTCTTCTTGTCGTTAAGCCATGTTCCCTTGTAGTAGGCACCTCCCGCAAAGGTATATACACCCTGTCCGTTGCGTTTGTCCTGCTTCCACTGACCCTCATACTTATCACCGTTGTAATAGTACATAGTACCTGTGCCCTGCTGATAGTCACGATACCACAAACCGTCATACTTGTTGTTGTTGGCAAAGTAATATGTTCCCTTGCCATGCTGATGATCCTGGAACCACTGACCCTCGTATTTCTCGCCGTCGTAGAAGGTATATACGCCATAACCTTGGCGCTTGCCTTTTACAAACTCGCCCTCATACCAGTTGCCGTTCTTGTATGTAGCCTTTCCCTTGCCTTGCGGTTTGCCCGACACAAGTTCACCCTTATACTGCCCGCCGTCGGCGGTAGTACTGTTTCCAAGGGTAATCTTCTGGGCATGAATGTGAGATGTCGCACAAGCCAATAAGACTGATAATATGATTTGTTTACGATTCATTTTCTTTATCAAAGAGTTATTTATGCGACAAAGATACGTCAAAAAAACCAAACAGCCAAGGAAACACCTTTATTATTTGCATAATTTAGCATTCCTAATCCCTAATTCCTAATTTTTAATATCTCATCGGGCTTATTTACGAAGGTTGTGGCACCATGTTCGACGAGGAAATCCTTATCTCGGAATCCCCATAACACACTGATGCAGGGAATGCCGGCATTGCGTGCCGTGGCTACATCCACCTCACTGTCGCCCACATACACCGTGTCATCGGCAGTGACGCCCAACTGCCGCATTGCCTCGAAGACAGTGTCGGGTGCCGGTTTGCGCCTAATATCCTCCCTCTCGCCTATAGCCACCTCGACAGTGTCGGCAAAGAAATGACGGCACAACTCGACAGTAGCATTGTAAAACTTATTGCTAACCACTGCCACATTGCAATCCATGGAGCGGAGAGTGTGCAGCAGATGTTCTATTCCTGGATAAGGAGAGGTGGTGTCGAGCGAATGTTGCATATAATGCTTGCGGAAAGTGGCAAGCACATCTTCATATAGCGGATTCTTCAGTCCATCGGGTATTGCCCTCTCTATCAGTTTGCCCACACCATTTCCCACAAACTGCCTCACGTCGTCGATAGAGTGTTCGGGCATGGAAAACTGGCGCAAGGCATAGTTGGTACTTGCCGCAAGGTCGCCAAGCGTATTAAGCAGCGTACCGTCCAAATCGAATATATACGTTTTATACATTTCTTTTACTTCTTTCAATCATTGTTTTCAATTTTTTGTTCAGTGGTTCGGCAGTCAATAATTGTTCGATATTGACATGCATACGATATGACCACCTGTTATAGCAATCACCGGGAATATTGATGCGCTCCGCCCGTGGGTCAGGATTGCGCATTTCGGTGTCCACGGCAAGCCAGTCCTGCAAGGATATGAGGCACAGCATGGAGGGGGAATAAAGATGCCGTGACACTATCTCCTCGGCAAGAGTAGTGGTGAGGGTTGTAGGCGCTCTTCCCTCTTTTTGCATCCTGTGAAGATAGTAATGTTGTGCCGCCTCGGGACGCTCCTGCCACCACAGTCGCATTGGCGCCATGTCGTGGGTGGATATTGTAGCTACACTCAGATAGGGATTAGCCTCCAAGTGAGAGAATTCCATTCCATGTTGCTTGGGCAGTGTCTGCACCTCAAGGGTGAGAATGCGCAATGCGTCGAGAGTGGGTTGCACACATTCGGGCAGCACACCGAGGTCCTCGGCAGTGACGAGCATATTGGTATGCTCGAGCACCATCGCCAGTTTGCGATAAGCCAACGTGCCCCACATCTCGTTATGTCGCTCGTAGAAATAATCGTTGTATATCGACATATAGGCCTGTCTCTCCTCAGAGGTGAGGGCCTCAAATACGGGGGCGTTGTAGGCCTGTACACGTGGATGGAACATATTGGGCCACCTTGTGTCCTCGACAAAGAGCACGTTTGCCACGAGGCGGCATAGTCCGTCGCGTATCCACACACTGTTCTCGTCGTTTCTGCCGTTGAAGGCATCATATATCTTGCGCTGGGTGTCAAACTCATTTCGGAGTTCATACAACCCATATCCTTTTTCTTTCAGATATGTGTTGCGCACATACTCTGCGTGTATGCCAAAGGTCTTGGTGAGCACCCGCCAGTTGATAAAGGGGCGAGTCATAAACTCATGCCTGAAGGTGAGGCCACGGGCATTGATGTCGTTCGGCGACAACGGCATGGCAGGAGAGAAATGTCCGAGCAAGGCATCCACCGACGTACGGGGAATCTCCCAAATGCGGAAGAAACCGAGCACATGGTCGATACGCACAGCTCCGAAATACTGTTCCATCCTCTTCAGGCGATTCTGCCACCATCGGCATCCATCGCGCATCATGACATCCCAATTATATGTGGGGAAGCACCAGTTCTGCCCCTGCGAATTACCCTTGTCGGGCATCGACCCTGATTGCATGTCGAGATTGAACAAGGTACCCTCACTCCATGCCTCGACACTGTCGGCACTGATACCAATCGGTATGTCGGCCATAAACGTAACATTCTTACTACGAGCATATTCAGCAGCTTCCTTCAACTGGCAGTGCAACACGTATTGCACCCAATAGATATACTCAGCCTCACGTTGTTTCACCAGTGTATCCACTCTTCGGCGGTTATATACTGCATCCTCCTTCCAATCAGTGAAACGGGCTGTGTGATATTTGTCGCGAAGAATACAAAAGGCTGCGTAAGGCACCAACCATTCCTCATTGTCCTTCTTGAATTTGGCAAAAGCCTCATCGTCTGCCAATCTCTCCTCATTGTCGGCATATAGTTGTCGCATGTATTCCGTCTTCACCTTCTCTACAGCCTCGTAGTCGGTATATGCAAGGTTATTGAGTTCGGAGCGCCGGCGATTGTAGTCGAGCATAGACCCTTGATTGGCAAGACTTCCTGCATCATCGAGATTGACATATTGAGGATGGAGAGCATTTACAGATATCGTGTTGTATGGATAGGAGTCGTTCCAGTTGTGCTGCATGGTAGTGTCGTTGACAGGCAGCAGTTGGATGATTCTCATACTGTTGGCAGCAGCCCAATCGACGAGAAGTTTCAGGTCGCCGAAGTCACCCACTCCGCATGATCTCTCACTGCGCAGTGCGAACACCGGCACAACAACACCGGCAGCCTTCCATTGTTTCTCTCTCCTGCGCATCATACCGCCGTCGAGCACTCTCACCTCGCCGTCGGGCATGCGATGGAAGTCGGCATATCGGTTGTCGCCTTCCTCCCAATCCTCCAGATTGTGGGTCTTTTCGTCTATCACCACATATTTATATTCAATAGGTTCGTGCATCACCTCGACATTGATAGCCACTGTCCACACCGACTGTCCGGCATACTCCATGGGGACATATCTCGACAGCGACCAAGAGCCCAAAGCGGGATGATTGCCACAAACAGCAACCGACTTACCCTTGTCCAATTGGGGCGCCATGATGCGGAACACCGCCGTGCGACGGAACGTGGGAAGTGCGACAGCCCGCTCATGGTCCTGCGTCCTACCCTCGGCAGTGAGGAAAGCTGCGGAGAACAAATGGTTGACAAAGGGAGCGGCACACCATTCGTCATCCATTCTGTAGTCGTGACCCGATGTGCATGCTATAAGACGCGGAACGAGATTCCACTCGCGTCTGAGTACATATCCGTCCTCTGCCTCTATCTGATAGAAATAGGCAAATTGGCTTATGCCCCTGTGGCGCGACTCCACGATAGCCGTTTCCACGCCCCAGTGCTCACCGTCCTGGGTTGTCATGCATATATCTTGTTTTTTCCTCGCACCGTCGTAGCACACGTAGTTTATCACCACGTGTACACTTTCGCCCCATGACGTGCGATAGTTGACCGAGAAATTTAATTTCATATCTTTGTACTTATTATATGTTAACCACACCATAAATGTGGCATTTCACTGCAAAGGTATTAAAAAGTTCATTAAATACAAAATAAAATTGCCGAAATATTTCCTTTATTCACAAAAAAGCGGTAACTTTGCCGCGAATTTAAGAAACATAAGCAATAAATAAGAAGAAAAATGAAAAAGATTAATGCAAAAATATACCTATGGGGCTCGATGGCCGTGGTATTGCTAATTGTAGTTTTCACCTATTGTTATCTTTTCTCCGATCTGTCGAAATCTACTCAGACGGAATATGTATATATTGATTCCGACGACACGCAAGACTCTGTCTTCTCAAAGATTCAGCCTATAGCCAATGCTATCCCTATGTCGGGATTCGCCACCTTGGTGCGACATAGCGGCTATGCCGACAATATCCGCACCGGACGTTATGCCATACGTCCTGGCGAGGGAGCACTCAAGGTGTTCCGCCATCTGAAGAACGGACTGCAGTCGCCAGTGAATCTCACCATACCCGAGGTGCGCACCATCGACCGACTTGCCGGAGTGCTTTCGCGCAAACTGATGCTCGACAGTGCGGAGGTGGCTAATCACCTCGGCGACTCGACATATTGCGCCCGTTGGGGATATGACACGGCAACTGTTGCCGCCCTCTTTGTGCCCAACACCTACGACATCTATTGGAACGTGAGTCTCGACCGGTTTATGGAGCGTATGGAGAAAGAATATAATAAATTCTGGAACTCCGACCGCCGTGGCAAGGCAGAGGCTATGGGAATGACACCCGTAGAGGTGGCTACCATGGCATCGATAATCGATGAGGAGACTGCCAACAATGCCGAGAAACCTATGATTGCAGGTATGTATTACAACCGACTCAAGGCGGATATGCCGCTGCAGGCCGACCCCACCATCAAGTTTGCACTCAAGGACTTTGCCCTTAGGCGCATATACAACAAACTCCTGCATATCGACAGTCCATACAACACATACCGCAACGAAGGTCTGCCTCCCGGTCCTATCAAGATTGCCTCGATAGCCGGTATCGACGCGGTACTCAACCATGTGCAGCACGACTATCTGTACATGTGCGCCAAGGAGGACTTCTCGGGTACTCATAACTTTGCCCGCACATATCAGGAACATCTGCAAAATGCTGCAAGATATACAAAAGCATTAAACGAAAGGGGCATAAAGTGATTTTTATAGCCCAATTATTTGCCTATTACATATAAAATGTGTAACTTTGCACCCCAAAACTGAAATATCGCAAGAAATATGTTAATGATGAACAACAATAAATTATCAATGATTGCCGAGATAGAAGGCAATATTGATGACATAATAAACAAGTTGAAGATGCCAGAGGGCGAGATACCTGTTCTTCCTACAAAGAATCTGGTGCTCTTCCCTGGTGTCATGCTCCCCATACTTGTGGGAAAGAACGCAACTGCGGGACAGATGCTCGCCGCTGAGCGCGACGAGGCTATCATAGCCGTGGTCAACCAAACCAATACCGACACCGACACTCCGTCAAAGGACGACATGGCAAATATTGGTGTGTTTGCCAGGGTGGTGAAGTGTATTGACATGCCGGGAGGAATGGAAACCTGTATCGTACAGGCCCTCGGCAAGATGAGAGTAACGTCGTTCAAGCGACTTGGCATGATGTTGTTTGCAACATGCGAACCATCTCCCGAGAAAAATGTATATCGCAAGGACATTGAGTTTAAGCAGGCATGCGAGAACCTCAAGAAGACCACCTTGAAATACATCCACTCCAACGAGGAAATACCCGACGAGAGCGCAATGACTGTTGAGCAGCTCAACAATGACACTCTTCTCGTCAACTTTATAGCAAGCAACATGCCATTCCCAGTGAAGGCTAAGTTGGAAATGCTGGAAACCGATGAGCTCAAGGAGCGCGTGTTCATGATATTGCGTCATCTCGACCGTGAGTTGCAGCTTATACAGATACGCAACAACATACGTCAGAAGACCCACGACGAACTCGACCAGCAACAGCGCAAGTACTTCCTGCAACAGCAGATTAAGAACATACAAGCCGAGATGGGAGGATACGAGTCGTCGCCAGAGGCACAGAAGTTGAAGGCGAAGGCAAGGCTCAAGAAGTGGTCGGACGACATGGAGGACTTCTTCTATGAGGAACTCGACAAACTCGAGCAAATCAACCCGCAGAGCTCCGACTATAATGTTCAGCTGTCATATCTGCAGACTCTCGTCGATTTGCCATGGGGTGAATATACTACCGACGACATCAACCTGTCCAGGGCTGAGCGTGTGCTCAATCGCGACCACTATGCCATGGAGAAGGCCAAGGAGCGCATATTGGAATATATTGCAGTGTTGAGTCTGAAGAAGAATCCGCAGGCTCCCATCCTCTGTCTCTACGGTCCTCCGGGAGTGGGTAAGACATCGCTCGGCAGAAGTATTGCCGATGCACTCAAACGCAAGTATGTGAGGGTGTCACTCGGCGGTTTGCACGACGAGGCCGAGATACGCGGACACCGACGCACATATATCGGCGCCATGCCTGGACGTATCATCAAGGGTATGCAGAAGGCAGGATCGTCGAATCCCGTGTTCATCCTCGACGAGATTGACAAGGTGACACAGAACACTCATAACGGCGACCCGTCGTCGGCACTGCTTGAAGTGCTCGACCCCGAGCAGAACAAGGCATTCCACGACAACTATCTCGACTGCGACTACGACCTGTCGAGGGTACTGTTCGTTGCCACTGCCAACGATCTCAACACTATCCCCAAACCGCTGCTCGACCGTATGGAAATCATCGAACTCAGCGGATATATCACAGAGGAGAAGATAGAGATAGCAAAGCGTCACTTCGTGCCCAAGGAAAAGGAGAATGTGGGTCTTGAGAATACATCCATTTCATTCAACAAGGCTGCACTGGAATATATCATCGAGAAATACACACGTGAGAGCGGTGTGCGCCAGCTGGAGAAGCAAATCAACAAGGCACTGCGCAAACTGGCCTACTCGATGGCTAAGGACCAATGCTTGCCGGTTGAAAAGATAAAGCCTGCCGACATCGAGGGACTGCTCGGCAAACCGCCCTACAGTCGCGACATATATCAAGGCAACTCCTATGCAGGTGTTGTAACGGGATTGGCTTGGACAAGCGTGGGCGGCGAGATACTCTTCATCGAAACCAGTCTGAGCAAGGGCAAGGGTTCGAAACTCACCCTTACAGGTAATCTCGGCGACGTGATGAAGGAGAGCGCAATGCTTGCCCTGGAATATGTAAAGTCGCACTATAAGGCTCTCGGTATCGACTACCGCATCTTTGACCACTGGAACATCCATATCCACGTGCCCGAGGGAGCCACGCCGAAGGACGGTCCGTCGGCTGGTATCACTATAGCTACATCAATAGCCTCTGCCCTCACCCAGCGCAAGGTGCGCCGCAACACTGCCATGACTGGCGAGATAACACTGCGTGGCAAGGTATTGCCCGTGGGCGGCATCAAGGAGAAGATACTTGCCGCCAAGCGCGCCGGTATCACCGACATACTGATGTGTCAGGACAACCGCAAGGACATCGAGGAGATACCCGAGGTGTATCGCAAGGGTGTTACATTCCACTATGTTGAGAATGTGCAAGACGTATGGGATTTCGCATTGCTCAACCAAAAGGTGGAGAATGCCCTCACATTTGATATTGAAGAAGACGAAGAGAAGAAATGAAGTTTCAACTGCAACATACGGACAACGCCTCCGACGCTCGTGCGGGAGTGATTACCACTGATCATGGTGAGATTCTCACCCCTATCTTCATGCCCGTGGGAACATGCGGCAGTGTGAAAGGTGTGCATTTCTCCGAACTGCGCCAACAAGTGAAGGCGCAGATTATCCTCGGCAACACCTATCATCTCTACCTCCGTCCCGGTCTTGACATTCTGCGCAAGGCTGGCGGTCTGCATGCCTTCGGGGGTTGGGATCGTCCCATACTCACCGACTCGGGCGGTTTTCAGGTGTTCTCGCTCACCGGCATACGCAAACTTAGGGAAGAGGGATGCGAATTCCGCTCGCATATCGACGGATCGAAGCATATCTTCACTCCCGAGAACGTGATGGACACAGAGCGCATCATAGGTGCAGACATCATCATGGCTCTCGACGAGTGTCCACCGGGCGAGAGCGACTATGCCTACGCCAAGAAAAGTCTGGGACTCACCCAGCGATGGCTCGACCGTTGTTTCAAGCGCTTCAACGAAACCGAACCGCTCTACGGATATCATCAGTCACTCTTCCCCATCGTACAGGGATGCAAATACAAGGACCTGCGACGCGAGGCCGCTAAATACGTGGCAGACAAAGGAGCTGAGGGTAACGCCATCGGCGGACTGGCTGTGGGAGAACCTACTGAGATAATGTACGAGATGATAGAGGTGGTAAATGAGATTCTGCCCACCGACAAACCGCGTTACCTCATGGGAGTGGGTACACCACAGAACTTGCTTGAAGCCATTGAGCGTGGAGTGGATATGTTCGACTGCGTAATGCCTACACGCAATGGTCGCAATGCCATGCTCTTCACCTATGAGGGCACAATGAACATGAAGAACAAAAAATGGGAGTATGACTTCACTCCCATCGACCCAACAGGTTGCGAGACCGACCGTGTATATACCAAGGCTTATCTTCACCACCTGTTCAAGGCTCAGGAACTACTCGCTCTTCAGATAGCGAGCATACATAATCTCGCCTTCTATCTGCGACTTGTCACAGACGCAAGAGAACATATTATAAAAGGTGACTTCGTGGAATGGAAGCGCAGTGTCATAGACAACTTAGGACGTAGAATATGAAAGAGAAGATAAGAACGCTAATGCATAAGATGAATTTCAGGCATAAGTTAGGGTTTCTGCATAAACTGAAATTCATCAAGCGTATGGACCG
>OBLI01001554.1_pt1 | contig 21948 bp, 15 predicted proteins | sample 1519701 | NCBI WGS metagenome assembly OBLI01 (sample SAMEA3663005, study PRJEB22513) | pig gut metagenome | biome: pig gut; feature: pig-associated habitat; material: faeces | place: France | collected 2012
GGTTCCATTTCCCAGACCCGAACCCTCCACGAAAACGCCCCGCATCATGGAAGGTTCAGCATCCAGAGCGGAACCCTCCGCGCTGAGGCCCGAAATCGTGGAAGGTTCCATTCCGCGGGCTCGAACCCTCCACGAAAACGCCCCGCATCATGGAAGGTTCAATGTCCAGAGCGGAACCATCCACGCTGAGGCCTGAAATCGTGGAAGGTTCCATTCCGCGGGCCTGAACCCTCCACGAAACCGCCCCGCATCATGGAAGGTTCAGCATCCAGAGCGGAACCATCCACGCTGAAGCCCGAAACCGTGGAAGGTTCCATTCCTCAGAGTCGAACCCTCCACGAAAATGCCCCGCATCATGGAAGGTTCAATGTCCAGAACTGAACCTTCCGCATTGAGGCATGATATCATGTACGGTTGACTAATGCTTAAAACACAATACCATGCCATCGCCCTCATTACAAATACAGCTCCCTCATAGACGGACACTTCCTTAAATAATTTGGTTCAGTACGCAGAAATAAATTCTATCGGCAATCCCAATATCCTCGCTATCTGCTTCGGCCCGCTACCATATTCCCGTTTCAAGACTTTGATCAAGCCAACCTTTTCCTCAAAAGGAATATCTTGTATGCTTTCGACACCATACTGATTTGCATATTTTGCCTTTAGGTCTCCGTATATATCAGAATCATTCCTGGCCCCGCCATAATGAGTAATATCAGCCTCATTCTTAACAATTCCCATATAGTAGTTCAAAGACTTGTAAGAACCGAATATCTTTTCAACCAAAGTCCCTGAAATAATTGAACGACAGTCAATTACTCCATTTTGATCGACATAGAATTCTGCATTGAGTCTATTGCGTATCCTGAAAAGACGCCGGCATTCATTGATCCCAATCCTGCTGGCATTGCGTAAACCGGAAACCCTTCTGGAATTGAAATAGCAATTCGCACTGCACCACTCGTATCCATCTGGACTGATATTGACATTGGCTTTCTGAAGATTCGTCAGAACGTATGCAATTGCCCTCCTGGTCGAAGCGGAATCAGGTAAATAATCAATTTGAAACTTTATTTTGGACATGAACTGATGCAATCCATATTTTCGATGAAGCCACATTGAATAACGACGTTTGAAAGCAGTCAGAAATTTTTTAAGTATTTCCGGCTCTGACCAAACCACCAAATGAAAATGATTCCCCATGAGACAATGGGCAGCCAATGTTATCCCAATATTAAGTTTGCAGATAGCCAGATAGTTATGCGCGATTTGAAAATCCTCTTTATCTCTAAACAGGAGATTGTTTGCCAATGCCTCAGAGGTTACCAGATAGTATTCTCGTTTCATGTCTTTTTTTTGGCAAGGTACACATACGTATCCGCATTCAAAAAATGAAAACGGATAAGTTTATATAGCCTCGTCTGGGATAGCTCAGTCAATGTTTTTTGGGAACAATGTCAGATAAAGGTTGACATAATTATCACCAGTTCCATATGTTTGATCATGTCGAAACATCCATACTCAGGGTTCATACATGGAAGGTTCAGCATCCAGAGCGGAACCATCCACGCTGAGGCCCGAAATCGTGGAAGGTTCCCTTCTCCGGCCTGAACCCTCCACGAAACCGCCCCGCATCATGGAAGGTTCAGCATCCAGAGCGGAACCATCCACGCTGAGGCCCGAAACCGTGGAAGGTTCCATTCCGCAGACCCGAACCCTCCACGAAAATGCCCCGCATCATGGAAGGTTCAATGTCCAGAGCGGAACCCTCCACGCTGAGGCCCGAAACCGTGGAAGGTTCCCTTCTCCGGCCTGAACCCTCCACGAAACCGCCCCGCATCATGGAAGGTTAAGCATCCAGAGCGGAACCCTCCACGCTGAGGCCCGAAATCGTGGAAGGTTCCCTTCTCCGGCCTGAACCCTCCACGAAACCGCCCCGCATCATGGAAGGTTAAGCATCCAGAGCGGAACCCTCCACGCTGAGGCCCGAAATCGTGGAAGGTTCCATTCCGCAGACCCGAACCCTCCACGAAAATGCCCCGCATCATGGAAGGTTCAGCATCCAGAGCGGAACCATCCACGCTGAAGCCTGAAACCGTGGAAGGTTCCATTCCGCAGACCCATTCCGCAGACCCGTCCTCCAGGCCCGTCCCCCAGGCCCGAACCCCTCCGCTGTCTGATCCGGTCCCGTCAATTCAATATGCCGGTTGGCATGGAACTTACTACTAGCTCCGCTCGGCAGGATACTGATCCGCTCGGCAGGATACTTCCCGACAAAAAGCCGGCGACTCCTGCAACATTCGTCACCTCTGCTCCTGCAGGGGCGATGGACAATCCGGCACTGCCCGGGCATTATCCGGCACTGCCCCGGGCATTGCAGATGAACATACAGTTGGTATTCTTCTGGGCCCCGGGCATTGCAGATGAACATAAAGTGGTATTCTTCTCGGATTTTCACTAAATTTGCAGTTCCTGATGATTATCATACTAAACTTCAACTATAATGAACAGATTATTACAAAAGGCCCTGGCTGCCATTGCAGCCCTGTCTGTGGCCGGAGGCATCTCTCTTGCGCAGGAAACCCTCGAGAAGCTCGCGCAGAAAACCCCTGACAAGTTTACACAGAAAAATCCCGAGAAGCAAGTTTATATGGCGGCAAACGCCCATTTCGACACTCAGTGGAGATGGAACGTGAGGCAGTCCATCGGGGAGTTCCTGCCGAACACCCTCTATCAGAACTTTGCGCTGATGGAGCAGTATCCGGATTACAAATTCAGCTTTGAGGGAGCTGTAAAGCATTACTGGACAAAGGAATACTATCCTCATCTCTACAGTACCCTCGTCAAATATGTCAAGGAGGGCCGCTGGTATCCGGCTGGCGCATCCTGGGATGCCAATGACTTCAATGTCCCTTCCGCCGAGTCCAACTTCAAGAACATTCTCCTTGCCGAGGAGTTCTACAAGGCCGAGTTCGGAGTCAAGTCATACGACATCATGCTTCCCGACTGTTTCGGCTTCGGTTATGCCCTGCCTTCCATCGCCTCGCATTGCGGCGTATTCGCATTCCATACCCAGAAACTCAAGTGGAGGAACAACCCGTTCTATGAGGGCGGAAAGAAATGGCCTTTCGAGTTCGGTATCTGGGAGGGAGTCGACGGAAGCCGCATACTGATGGCTCCGGACGGCTCAAGCTATGGCTGGAACCCTTCCGGTGACATCAGCGATGACCCCGGTCTTGAGGCCAAGGTGAATGCTTCCGCCGTCGGAGCCGCCCTCCGCTACTATGGGACGAAGTCATCCAGGCTTCACGGTGACCAGGGCGGTTCCCCGCTTCCGTCAGCCGTGGAGGCCATCGCCTCAAGCATTCCGAATGCAGGGAAATACGGCATCAGATTCGCCACCACCATTGACATTTTCAATGACTACAAGGATGAGCTGACCGGGGACAGACTGCCTGTTTACAACGGTGAACTCCTTATGGATGTGCACGGAACAGGCTGCTACACTTCCAATTCCGACTGCAAGATGCTCAACCGCCGCAGTGAACAGCTCGGTCTTGCAGCAGAGGGTGCAGCTGCAGCCGCCGACTGGCTCGGAATCATTGACTACCCGAAATATACCATCAATGACGCATACCGCCGCTTCATCTGGCACCAGTTCCACGACGACCTTCCCGGAACCTGCATCACCGAGGCCTACACCTATACCTGGAATGACCAGATGCTCTCCCAGAACATGTTCGCCGGCGTTGTCGAGTCTTCAATGACTGCCGTGACTTCAGCGATGGATACCCGCGTGAAGGGGGATGCCGTCGCGATCTTCAATCCTGTAACCGCCTCCAACAGGGACATTGCCCTTGTCAGCTACACCCTTCCTGACGGATACAATGATGTCAGGGTCTATGGCCCGGACGGAAAGCAGGTGAGGTCACAGATTGTATCAAGGGAGGGTTCCCGGATAACATTGGCCATTGCATCCGATGTGCCTTCAATGGGTGTCGCAATATATGACTTCCGCCCTGTAAAGTCTTCCGTATCAATGAGAACCGCAATACGTGCCACATCCAATACCATCGAGAATGCCGTTTACAAGGTTACCGTGGGACAGGATGGCGACATCTGCTCCATCATTGACAAACGCTGCGGAAAGGAACTTGTCGCTGAGGGACGTTCATTCGGATATCAGATATTCGAGGAGAATACCTCCGACAACTGGCCGGCCTGGGAGATTCTCAAGTCTGTCATTGACAAGGAACCTGTGAAGGTGGATTCCGACGTGAAGGTTACAGTCGAGGAAAACGGTCCGGTCAGAGGAGTGCTTCGCGTGGACAGGAAGTATGGCAGTTCAACTTTTACCCAGAGGATCATGCTCTATGACGGGGCCGAGGACGACAGAATCGACATCAGGAACAATATCGACTGGAAGTCTCGGCGTACCCTTCTCAAAGCCGCCTTCCCGGTATCCTTCGATGCGCCTGAAGCAACCTACGACCTTGGTCTGGGCCAGATCCGGAGGGGCAACAACACCCTTACCGCATACGAAGTCCCTGCACAGCAGTGGGCTGACATCACAGCCGAGGACGGCTCCTACGGAATTACCATCATGAATGACGGCCGTTATGGCTGGGACAAGCCTGATGACAATACATTGAGACTCACCCTTCTTCATACTCCTACAGCAGACAGGGGCTATGGCAACGAGAAGACACTGGATCTCTCGGCCCACGAGTTCACATATTCAATCAGGGGTCACAAGGGAGCTCTCGATGCCGGCAAGGCCACTCTCTCCGCCGACAGGCTCAACCAGCGCAAAGCGGCATTCTCCGTGCCATCGCATTCCGGCAGCCTCGGGAAGTCATTCTCAATGATTTCCACAAGTTCGGACAATGTCAGAGTCCGCGCCTTCAAGAAGGCTGAGGACGGTGACGGCTTCATCGTCAGGGTTTACGAACTCTCCGGTGCGGAATCTTCGGCCAATGTGAAGTTCGCTTCATCAGTCATTTCCGCTGAGGAGACCAACGGAATAGAGGAGCATAAGGGACCGGCCTCGTTCGCCGGCTCATCCCTCGATGTGAAGCTCGGTCGTTTCGCCCCGGCTACATTCAGGGTACGCCTTGCCAGGCCTTCAGCCAATGCTGTCCGCAATGAGTACACCCCGCTTGAGCTTCCGTTCAACAAGGTGGCCATCTCCACAGATGCGTTCAGCGCATTCGGCCACATGGACAATGACTGGCATTCCTATTCGGCCGAGCAGCTTCCTTCGGATTTCGTGTCAGGAGGCGTGCCGTTCGCATTCGGCAGGGCTGATTATGACAATGCCGTAGCCTGTGATTCACAGACAATTGCATTGCCTCAGGGCTGCACCGGCGTATATCTTCTCGCCGCTTCCGCAGAGGGCGACCGCAATGCCGTCTTCAATGCCGGATCCGATGTCAATGTCTCTGTGCCTTATTATTCAGGCTTCTTCGGCGGCGGCAACTGGGATGACTACAAGGCCTTCCTCAAGGATGGTGATGTGGCCTGCGTCGGCGGACACCGTCACGATTCCAGGATACGCAACGAGGTTTACGAGCATACCTATATGTTCAGGATATTTGTCCCTGTCAAGGCCGGGGTCACGGAACTCAGGCTTCCTGCGGACAAGGCGGTCACGGTCTTCTCGGCCACTGCAGTCAAGGCTCAGCATGCTGATGCCGAGTCAGTTTCCGATATGGTTCTGCATCTTGAGAGGCTGTAGGCAGACGTACTTCAAATATAAAATTGCAAGAGCGGGGACGACTGAATCCCCGCTCTTTTTGATAATTTCTTGGCATAATCATTGTTTTTTCGAGAAATGTACATATCTTTGTAGTGTATTAATAAACTAATACACAGTTACTCAAAAGTCCCTGCCCTAGATTGGAATATTTAAATCGCTGATAATGAGCCTTATAGAACTCAAGAATGTCAATAAGACATACAATAACGGCCAGCCTCTTCATGTGCTGAAAGGCATTGACCTCTGCATTGAGGAAGGGGAATACGTATCCATTATGGGAGCGTCCGGCTCCGGCAAGTCCACGTTGCTCAATATTCTCGGGATTCTCGACAACTACGACTCCGGAGAATACCGCCTCGACGGGAAGCTCATAAAGGATCTCTCGGAGACAGAGGCGGCGCATTACCGCAACCGGACAATCGGCTTCATCTTCCAGTCATTCAACCTCATTCCGTTCAAGACCGCAGTCGAAAACGTGGAACTCCCGCTTTTCTATCAGGGCGTGTCCAGGAAGGAGAGGCACAGGATGGCATTGGAATATCTTGACAGACTGGGACTTGGGGCCTGGGCCGAGCATTATCCCAACGAGCTCTCCGGCGGACAGAAGCAGAGAGTCGCCATTGCCAGGGCATTGATAACATCGCCCCGCATCATCCTTGCCGACGAGCCTACCGGAGCCCTTGACTCGAAAACCAGCCTTGAGGTGATGGAACTTCTGGGCCGTCTCAACAGGGAGAACGGTGTCACCATCATCGTGGTTACACACGAAAGCGGAGTCGCCAACTCCACCGACAAGATCATACATATAAAGGACGGAATCATCGGTTCGGTAAATATCAATACCGGCCATGACGCATCCCCGTTCGGAGAAGGAACAATAATGAAATAGTCTATGGAAATCTTTGATGAGATATGGGGCTCCCTCCGGCGCAACAAGATGCGTACTGTCCTGACCGGTTTCGCCGTCAGCTGGGGCCTGTTCATGATTATTGCCCTGCTCGGAGCCGGGACCGGACTCCTCAATGCGATGAGTTCCAATGCCGGAGATATCCTGACCAATGTCATCACCGTCTATCCGGGCTTCAGGAGCATCCCTTACGACGGTATGGAGCAGAATTCCTATGTGCGCCTGGATATGGAGGATGTCGCCTACACCTCCGGCCCGAGATTCTCGGACGTGGTCGATGACGTGACCGGTTCGATATACTATTCCGACACCTTGTCCTTGGGAAGGGAGTACCTGAGCGCCAACATAGTGGGCGTCGCCCCGCTCTACCGCCTGATCAATGACAAGAAACTCCTCACCGGCCGCTTCCTCAATGACAAGGATATTGAAGAATGCCGCAAGACAATCGTCGTCGATGCCAGGACAGCCTCGTCCCTGCTCGGTGACGACCCCCGCTGTGAAATGATTCTCGGGCGCCACGTAAAGATTGCCGGCCTGTTGTATCAGGTAGTAGGCATAATTGAGACGAATGAAATGATGGGAGGCAATGCCGAGGTGTATATTCCCATCACCACAATGAGCCGTATCCGCCCGACCGGAACCTGGTTCAACGACATCTCGTTCTCTTTCCACGGACTCGAGACCGAAGAGGACAACGAGGCCTTCGAAGCCCGGTACAAGAGGGCGATGAACGCCCGCCACAGGGCCGCCCCGGAAGACGGCAGCACATTCTACCTTTACAACAGCATGACCGGAAACATGGAGATGAACAAGGCCGTATCCATAATGAAGACGGCCCTATGGATACTCGGCATCTTCACTCTGCTCAGCGGCATCGTCGGAGTCTCCAACATCATGCTCATAACAGTGAAGGAGAGGATTCAGGAGTTCGGAGTCAGGAAGGCCCTCGGAGCCGCGCCTTGGGACATACTCAAGCTGATTGTCTTCGAAAGTGTGATCATCACCCTGGCCTTCGGAGTACTTGGAATGCTTATGGGAATGGGTGCCAACTGGCTGATGGACATTACGATAGGCAATAATCCGGTGGACCTCGGCATCACCAAGGTATATATGTTCAAGCACCCTTCCACCGGGCTGGACGTGGCCTTGGAGGCATTGTTGCTGATAGTGTCCGCAGGCACATTGGCCGGCATTGTCCCGGCAGTGAAGGCTGCCCGCATCAGACCGGTCGAGGCATTGCGCAAACAATAGGAGGACAGGGAGATGAAGAATATTTTCGATCTTGACAGGCTCAAGGAAATCCTGGACACATTGACCAGGAACAGGAGCAGGACAATATTGACGGGCTTCGGCATCTTCTGGGGCGTGTTCATGCTGCTGGCGATGAGCGGTGGCGGCAAGGGCCTGAAGACCATCCTCACCGAGACATTCGACGGCTTCGCACAGAATTCCGTGATAATCGGCCCCAGCACCACCACGAAGGCGTGGAAAGGCTTCAGGCGTGGCCGTGACTGGGCGTTTCACAATGACGATGTGAAATATCTGAAGAACAATGTCCCCGAACTTGATGTCGTGACTCCGGTCCTGTCCAGATGGGGAAGCCGGGCCGTCTTTGGGGAAAACAGCAGCGATGTGATACTGAAGGGCCTGGATGCCGACTATGGCCTGATCGAGACCCCAAAGATGAAATACGGACGCTTCATATCCAGAATGGATGTAATTCAGGGCCGCAAGGTCTGCGTCCTGGGCAAGCGTGTCTATGACAATCTCTTCCCTCAGGGCGGGGATCCCTGTGGAAAATACGTCAAGGTAGGCGGAATATATTACGAGGTGATAGGACTGAATGTCAGCGCGACAAACATGAGTATCAACGGTAGTGCGGACAGGAGCGTCGTGATTCCCATCAATCTGTTCCAGTCGGCCTTCAACCGGGGAAATGAAGTCGAACTACTGGCGATGACTGTCCGCCCGGGAAACAGTTCCACTGCGGTTCAGGAGAAGGTGCGTCAGGCATTGTACCGCAAATATTACATACACCCGCAGGACAAGTCCGCGATGATTGCCGTCAATGCCGAGAGGATGTACTCGATGGTGGACAGCCTCTTCAAGGGGCTCAACCTTCTGGTATGGCTGGTAGGCCTGGGTACCCTTCTCGCCGGGGCGGTCGGAGTGTCCAATATCATGATGGTGACCGTCCGGGAGCGGACCACGGAAATAGGAATCCGCCGCGCCATAGGGGCAACGCCGAGGATGATTCTCGGCCAGATAATGTCGGAGAGCGTGATTCTGACCGTGTCTGCCGGGGCTCTGGGGATAATGTTCTCGGTGCTGCTGCTCTCCGCGGTGGATATGCTGGCCGGCTCGATGGGCGTCGGGACCAGTTTCCAGGTCAGTTTCGGCACGGCAGTGCTGGCGGTTTCCGTACTGGCCATGCTGGGTCTTGCCGCCGGGCTGGCCCCGGCCCTCAGGGCAATGGCTGTCAAGCCTGTGGATGCGATGAGGGATGAATGAAATATGATTATAAAAACATTGTCAAAATGAAAAAATACGGTAAAGTCATCATGGTGGCCATCTTCGCCATCGTTCTCGCGGGAATATTCGTATTCCTCTACCTCAAGTCCCGTCCGGAGGAAATCCGTTACGAGAAGGTCAGGCCTGAAATCGGGACCATTGAGAAAACTGCAGTCGTCACGGGCAAGATTGTCCCGAGAGATGAAATCAACATCAAGCCGCAGATCAGCGGCATCATAACCGAGCTCTACAAGGAGGCCGGAGAAATGGTCAGGGCCGGGGAAGTCATCGCCAAGGTCAAGGTCATACCCGAGATGAGTTCGCTCAGCGCAGCCCAGAGCCGGGTCCGCCTTGCCGAAATCAATCTGAAGCAGGCAGAGACCGATTTGCAACGTGAGCAGACCCTCTATGACAGGCAGCTTGTGAGCCGTGAGGAATATGACAAGGTGAAACAGACCCGGGACCAGGCCAGGGAGGAGTACAATGCTGCCGTGGATGCCCTCGAGGTGGTCAGGGACGGAGTCTCGAAGAGCAATGCAAGCTCCAGTTCGACATTGATAAGGTCCACGATTTCAGGCCTTGTCCTGGATGTCCCGGTAAAGGTCGGAAACTCCGTGATCCAGAGCAATACCTTCAATGACGGAACCACGATTGCCGTTGTGGCCGATATGAACGACCTCATATTCGACGGCAAGATTGACGAGACGGAGGTGGGCCGGATTGAAGAGGGAATGGGAATGGAGATTACCGTCGGAGCCCTCCAGGACCTGACATTCGACGCCGTCCTCGAATACATCGCCCCGAAGGCCACCGAGAATAACGGGACCAATGAGTTCCAGATCAAGGCTGCCGTGAAAGTGCCTTCCGGCACCAGGATGCGCTCGGGCTACAGTGCCAATGCCAGGATTGTTCTCCAGCATTCGGATTCGGTGCTGACTGTTCCCGAGAGCACATTGGAATTCTCCGGAGACTCGGTATTCGTCTATGTTGCGGGGAGTGACAGCACATATATGCGCAGACCAGTGGTGACCGGGCTGAGCGACGGCATCAGCATTGAAATCAGGGAAGGTGTCTCCGCAAGCGATGTCCTCAGAGGCAATAGAATTTATGATTCCAAATAAGCATTGATATGAAATTCAATAAGTTATATATGCTGGCCATGCTTGTGGCATTGCCTCAGGCCCTTGGCGCGCAGGAAGCCTGGGACCTCAGGAAATGCATAGAGCATGCATTGGAAAACAATCTCACTGTCAAGAGCGGCGAGGTGTCAGTGCAGCAGAGCGAGGTGGATCTGAATACGGCGAAGAACAGCCGGCTGCCGGACCTTGCCGCAAGTGCCGGGCAGAATTTCTCATTCGGACGAGGACTCAGTGAATCAAATACTTACGTCAATACCAACACTGCCAGCACTTCATTTTCGCTCGGCTCTTCCGTCAATGTTTTCAATGGCTTCAGGACTAACCGGACCATAAAGATGGATGCGCTCAATCTTGAGGCCGCCACCGCTGACCTCGAGAAGGCCAGGGATGACATCCGGGTACAGGTCACCCGGGCCTACGTGCAGATTCTTTACGATATGGAGATCCTGCAGGTGGCTGAGCGTCAGGTAAGTATCGACTCGGTTCAGGTGGAGAGACTCAGGGCAATGCTGGAGAACGGCAAGGCCAGTCCTTCCGAACTTGCACAGCAGGAGGCGGCTCTCGGCCAGAGCCGGCTGACCGCCACCCAGGCCAGCAACACCCTGAATCTTTCAGTCCTGGACCTGGCCCAGCTTCTGGAACTCCCTTCTCCATCCGGTTTCTCGATCGTGGTCCCTGAAATCCCTGATTGCCTGGCATTGCCGGGAGCGGGTCCCGAGGATATTTATGCCTCGGCAGTGGCTGTGAGACCTGCCGTGAAGGCGGAGCAGTTCAGGCTTGAGGCGGCAGACATGAACATCCGCATTGCCAGGAGCTCATTGTATCCCTCATTGACCCTGAACGGCGGCATAGGCTCGAACTTCTACAAGTCCAACGGCTATGAGTCGGCGGATTTCTGGGGGCAGATGAAGAACAATTTCAGCCAATATGTGGGCCTGTCGCTCAATATCCCGATTTTCGCCCGCCTCTCCACGAGGAATTCGATACGCTCTGCGGCATTGTCCCGGACGAGGCAGATGATTCAGCTGGAGTCCGTCCGGAAATCCCTCTACAAGGAGATTCAGCAGGCATGGTACAATGCCGTGGCCTCCGGGGCCAAGCTTTCGAGCTGCGCCGATGCGCTTGACAGCGCTGAGAAATCATTCGAACTGATGGCGGCACGCTACGAGAACGGCAAAGCCTCCATCACGGAGTTCAACGAGTCGAAGAACAACGTCATGAAGGCTCAGTCAGACCTGGCTCAGGCCAGATTCGAGAATCTTTTCCAGATCAAGCTTCTGGATTTCTATGCCGGAGCGGAAATCTCCCTCTAGATAATATTTTCAGGCATTCTGGTCGTCCCCGACTATGGCATTCTTGTCATATCTGTGGACGGCCACCTTGTTTGCAAGCACGTTGTAGCCGTTTTCGGCCAGACTCCTGAGCTCGTGCTCGCCGGCATAGATTTCCACCGGGGCGATGAAGCTTACCCTTTCCCTGATGGCGTCGGTGATGGATGTGCTGTATGCGATGCCTCCGGTCAGAAGGATGACATCCACCTTGCCGCAGACAGTGGCTGCCGCCGAGGCAATGTATTTGGCAATGTTGAGGCAGAATGCGTTGAGGAATGTGCCGCAGTTCTTGTCTCCCGCTATTGCCCTCCTTTCGATTTCAGCGAGGTCATTGGTTCCGAAATATGCCACTGCGCCGCCCTTGCCCAGGATTTTGCGCTTCACCTCTCCCTCAGTGTACTTTCCGCTGAAGCACATCTCGATAAGCGGGAATGCCGGGCAGGTGCCTGCTCTCTCCGGGGTGAAGGGACCATCCCCGCCAAGTCCGTTGTTGGTGTCGATGACCTTGCCGTTCCGGTGCAATGTTACCGTTATTCCGCCTCCGAGATGTGCAACGATGGCTGTGATGTCATTTTCCTCCTTGCCGTGGCTGCGGAGATACTGCTTGACGGTAGCCCTGGAGTTGAGGGCGTGGAAGAATGCCCTGTGAGGGAACTCCGGAATGCCTCCCAGCCTGCATTCAGGCAGCATTTCGTCCGCCATCGGAGGGTCTGCTATGTATGCCCGGCATAGTCCGAACGGGGACTCGGTTCCGGCCTCGGCTCTCGCTTCATTGACCTCCTCGGCTATGTCGTCGGCAATCACTGCGCTCAGATTGCATGCGTGAACTCCGTCCCTGCAGGTCAGGAGAACGTCCCGCATGTCCCGGTTGACCTTATAGACTCCGGTAATGACCGGGGCGAAAAGGCCGCCTCTGGCCATTACGATGTCGATGTCCGTGATCGCGATTCCCTTGTCCCTGAGGAAGCCGATGATGGCATCCCTTCTCATCCTGTCCTGATCCATTACATTCTCGTATCTGGACAGTTCCTCCATATTGTGGACGAGTTTCTCCCTGAAGATCTGTTTTCCGTCAATGAAATATCCCAGCTTTGTGCTGGTGCTCCCCGTGTCGATGGCCAGGAGCCTGCCCTTGGTGATTTCTTGTGTCATCGGGTAAAGGTTTTTGTCTTTGTAGGAGGGCCGCCATCCGCGACCGTCTCACAGCAAATATAGACTCTTCCGCGGTATTGCGGAAACGAAGGTGGCGAACTGACCCCAAAATACGGCATTGGCGGAAATTTGGGGTGATATTGGCATATTTTGGGTGAAAATGGAGGTGGCTTTTTGCTCACAATATGGAAAAATGCTATTTTTGTGAAATATGTGAATAGTAAAACGTAACGCATTATGCATATAGCAATAGCCGGAAACATCGGCAGCGGAAAGACCACTCTCACGAGGATGCTCGCTGCCAGGTACGGATGGACACCTAAATACGAGTCTGTCGATTTCAATCCATATCTCTCTGACTTCTATGAGGATATGAGCAGATGGTCGTTCAATCTCCAGATTTATTTCCTGAACAAGCGTTTCAAGGACGTGGTGGAGATTTCCAAGACCGACGATGTCATCATTCAGGACAGGACCATCTACGAGGATGCGAGAATCTTCGCTCCTAACCTCCACGATATGGGTCTGATGAGCTCGAGGGATTTCGAGACATATTCCGACCTCTTCGACCTGATGATGTCCCTGGTGAAGATGCCTGACCTTCTCATTTACCTGAAGTCCTCCATCCCGAATCTCGTATCGCAGATCCAGAAGCGCGGACGCGAGTATGAGAAGACCATCAGGATTGACTATCTCACCGGCCTGAACAACAAGTATGAGAACTGGATCAAGGATTACAAGGGCCATCTCCTCGTCATTGACGCTGACCGCTACAAGTTCGGCAACAAGGAGGAGGATTTCGAGGCTGTCACCAGCATGATAGATTCCGAGCTCTTCGGACTTTTCCCTGGTGAATGTAAATGATTTAATTTTTGTGAATATGCCAGAAAGACTGACTATCATTGATTTCGTGGAGAAATATACCAGAGAGTATGCATCCCACGTATTCCTCCGCGAGAAACCGGCGGATCATTGGACTGAGACTACATTCGAGCAGACGAGGCTTGAGGCCTACCGTGTCGCTGCCGGGCTCATGTCTCTCGGGATAAACAAGGGTGACAAGATTTCCCTTCTTTCCGAGGGCCGCAACCTCTGGGTGATCGGGGAACTCGGCATTCTCTATGCCGGAGCGGTCAACGTTCCTCTTTCCATAAAGCTGGAGGAGGGGAGTGACCTCGTCTTCCGCATCCGCCATTCGGATTCCCGTTTCGTGATGGTTTCCGGCTCCCAGCTTCCGAAAATCAGGAGGATTGTGAGTGAACTTCCTGCATTGGAGAAAATAATTGTCTTCGACGAGATTGAGGACCGCAGGGACAATGAAATCACAATGTCGGAGGTGCTTGCGCTCGGCGATGCCTTCCTGAAGGAGCATCCGGGCGAACTCGAGGCCCGCTACAGATCCATCGGCCCGGACGACTATGCCAATATCAGCTACACCTCGGGAACCACTGCCGACCCTAAGGGCATTCTCCTGACTCACAGGAACTATACTGCCAATGTGGAGCAGGCTCACTCTGTAGTGGCCATTGAGCCTGACTCGGTCATGCTCATCATCCTGCCTCTCGACCATTGCTTCGCCCACGTTGCCGGATTCTACACGATGATGTCCTACTGCGGCAGTATCGCTACAGTACCTGTCGGAAAGACCCCTATGGCTGCCCTCCGCAATATCCCTATGGCTATCAAGGAAGTACGCCCTCATGTGATGCTTTCGGTTCCGGCTCTTGCCCGCAATTTCAAGAAGAATATCGAGACTGCCATCAAGGCCAAGGGCCCGAAGGTGGAGAAGCTCTACAATTTCGCATTGAACCTTGCGATTTCCTACAACAAGGAATATTACAACCGCGGCGGCATTCTCCAGATCTGGAAGAAGCCTCTGATCGCCCTCTTCGACAAGCTGATTTTCAAGACAGTACGCCAGAATCTCGGCGGCCGCATGCAGTTCTTCATCGGTGGCGGCGCCCTGCTTGACATTGAGCTCCAGCGTTATTACTGCGCCATAGGCATTCCGATGTTCCAGGGCTACGGCCTTTCTGAGGCCACTCCTATCATTTCCGCCAATTCGGCCGGCCATTGCATCTTCGGCTCTTCAGGCCGCGTGGTGAAGCCGATGGATATCAAGATCTGCGACGGCGACGGTAAATCATTGCCTTACGGCGAAAGGGGAGAGATTGTAGTCCGCGGCGAGAATGTGATGGCGGGCTACTGGAAGAATCCTGTTTCCACCGCGGAGACCGTGGTTGACGGCTGGCTCCATACCGGAGACATGGGTTATATGAGGGACGAGGAGTTCCTCTACGTGGTAGGCCGCTTCAAGTCTCTGCTCATTTCCGCAGACGGTGAGAAATACAGTCCGGAAGGATTTGAGGATTCCCTCACCGATGGTTCCAAGTATATCGACCAGGTGGTTCTCCACAACAATCAGGACCCTTACACTACAGTGATCGTGGTTCCGAACAAGGAGGCCCTCAAGGAGTACGTGAAGTCTTCCAATCCTGGCGTCGATATCGACTCCCGCGAGGCTAAGGAACTGATGCTAAAGAAGATTCAGGATGAGGTCAATTCTTACCGCAAGGGCGGCTCCCGTGCCGGAATGTTCCCGGAGAGATGGCTTCCTGCCGCAATCATCGTGGCTGACGAGCCGTTCACCGAGCAGAACCACATGGTCAACAGTACAATGAAGATTGTCCGAGGCAAGGTGGAGAAGCATTATGCTGACCGCATTGAATATGCTCTCACTCCGGAAGGCAAGAATCTTCTCAACGACAAGAATATCGCTTCGCTGTAAATGTTATGGAGGCTGGCTTTGGTCAGCCTCTTTTAATAGTGTTCCCTGCCCTGTGAGTTGCCCGGTCAGGCAGGGTATGGCGGCGGAAGCTGATCACGGGCATTATGACGGATACTTTGCATGAACTGCTGATATTCAGAATTGGAAAAGGAATATGGAACAGGTATGGATAAGTGCGGCCGGGCTCAGTCTCGCCACAATGCTTGGAGCCGTGATTGGCTTCATTGTCAAGGAGTTGCCGCATAAGTGGAATGATATTTCCCTGGGCTTCTGCGCCGGCATTATGCTGGCAGCCGCGACTGTGGGTCTGATTCTCCCCGCAGCCGAGTCTCTTGGCTCCGGCGGATGGTATCTTCTGGTGGCCGGAGTGGTGGCGGGAATGCTTTTCCTGAATCTCCTGGATTTCTTCACGCCTCATCTTCACAAGATCACGGGTCTGGACCAGGAGGAGCACCGGAACAATGCCTCATTGAACAAGGTGATGCTTTTCGTGATGGCGATCGCCCTTCACAAACTGCCTGAGGGCATTGCCGCCGGAGTCGGTTTCAATTCTCCCGAGACCTCGGATGCCTGGGCGGTCACCTTGGGAATTGCCGTTCAGAATGTCCCTGAGGGGATGGTGGTGATTGCACCCCTCCTCCTTGCCGGCATCTCCAAGTTCCGGGCATTGGTCATTTCCCTGGCCGTTGCCCTGCTGGAGGTCGTCGGAGTCTGGATAGGATATGCCCTGGGTGCCATTTCCCCGCTTCTGCTGCCTGTGATGCTGGCCTTCGCCGGAGGTGCAATGCTCTATGTGGTCAGCGACGAGATGATCCCCGAGACCCACGCCCACGGCTACGAGAAACATGCCACCTACGCCCTTGTGCTCGGCTTCGTCACCTTGCTGATTTTCGATCTGGTTTTCTAGGGTTTTCAGACTGCGGCCTTGAAGACCTTCGGTCTCCGTTTGTGTCCGTCCCGCTGATGGATTCCGGACGGGCAATCGGAATATTGAAAATATTTCCCGAAAATTTTGCAAATACGGAAAAGAGTTGTAAATTTGCAATCCCATTCGGAAACGAACGGGCAAATTGAGATATGGTGTAATGGTAGCACTACAGATTCTGGCTCTGTCAGTGAGGGTTCGAGTCCTTCTATCTCAACTGCAAAATCTGGTCTCTGACCAGTCATGGCGGGATAGCTCAGCTGGTTAGAGCGCATGATTCATAATCATGAGGTCCGCAGTTCAATCCTGCGTCCCGCTACAAGAAAGCACAGCAGACCGCTGTGCTCTTTTTGTATATATTGCCGTCAGACCGCCCCGAAGGGGCTGGACATTGGCGTTGCCGGACGCAAGAGCTTGCTCTTGAAGGGCGGCAGCGCCAATGTCCAGGCAGGGCGCGAAGCGACCATGGACTGACGGCTTCGCAACACAAAACCGCACAAGATTTCCCTACAGCTTTCTTGGGTACCATGCGACCGGACAGAATGGATTAGAAGGAGCCCTCCGGGCGACTGAAACATCCTGCGTCCCGCTACAAGAAAGCACGGCATACCGCTGTGCTCTTTTTGTATATATTGCCGTCAGACCACCCCGAAGGGGCTGGAAACCCTGGCTGCCGAATACGCCGATGCAGCCGCCGTCCTGAAAAATTATGAACATCTTCTCGACAGGCTCTATTCAATGAACGCCAAGATGCTTGATCTCATTGGTGAATATCCGCGCATCAAATTGAGAATCAGCAAAATCCAGCTTGAAGTACTGAGATGGATAGAAGCCCGGAGCGGCCACGAACTCGGCATTGCCGAAGACCTGGAGAACGAAATCCGCAAGCTGTCGGAAAGCATTGACTTGGAATAACAGAATCTTTTCCATACATTTGCGCCCTGAATCTTCAGGGTCGGGTGAAAGTCCCAACCGGCGGTATAGTCCGCGACCCATCGGCAGTATGTCCGAAATCATATTGCAGATGGCTGAGCCGTTGAAACTACGGCACCGACGGTAAAGTCCGGATGGAAGAAGATGCACCTCGTTTCCGGCAACGGGAATGGAGGAACATACCCTGTCAGATTTGTAGTTTAATGTTTAACATGGAATTTCCCGGAACAGACTGTTCCGGATTCTGCAAACTCACAAACTGACTATGTACAAGTCATTGTCACTCATTGCAGCGGCATTGGTCTTGCCTGCAGCGGCAGGCGCACAGACCGACACTACAGCAATCTTTGTACTTGACGGATCAAGCATTTCCGCAAGCATTGCAAACGCCGCAATCTCCTCTCTCCGCCTCACGGACATCAATCAGGACAAGCTCAGGGAAAATGCGCCAGGAAGGACCTTCCCTGAAATGATCAGGAACATCCCCGGCGTCTATTCCACCTCAGAGACAGGCAGTTTCGGAGATGCCAAGATCAACATCAGAGGCTTCAAGCAGGAAAACATCTCCGTCCTTCTGAACGGAATTCCCATTTCCGGACTGACCTCCGGAAGCATGTACTGGAACAACTGGATGGGCCTTTCGGATGCCACTGCCTCAATCCAGGTCCAGAAAGGAATCGGAAATTCAATGCTCTCGGACAACTCCGTCGGCGGAACAGTCAACATCCTGACAATGCGGCCGTCGGAAAGACCCCGGGCGGAAGCCGGCTGGTACCATACCGGAGCCGGAGTGAACAACGCATTCGTAAACATCTCGACCGGCAACATGCCGAAGGGCTGGAACCTCACCCTGATGGGCTCATACAACTGGGGCAGCACCTTCGTGGACTGCAGCCGCATCAGTTCCGGCTCCTTCCTGGCGGTCTTGGACAAGAGCTTCAAAGGCGGGCATCGTCTCAATTTCACGGCATTGGGCTCGCCCGAAACCCACCAGCAGCGTTCCTCCCGCCTCTCATATGCGGAAATGGAGAAATACGGAATCTCGTACAACAAGAGCTGGGGATGGCAGACCGATGAAGACGGCTCCCGATTCCAGAGGACAACGGCGAGGAACAATTATTTCAAGCCATATTTCACCCTCACGCACAGCTACGACGGGGGCAGTTCCAATGCAGGAGGAAACGGATGGAAGGCATTCAACACATTCTATCTCGCCATTGCAAACGGCGGAGGATACTACTCTGAAAGCAGCGGACGCCGCATTTCGTCGTTCGTGATTCCCGAAGGCAATGACGGAGAGGGCCAGATCGACTGGGACGCCGTCATTGCTGACAATGCCGCCGCATCCCCGGACGAATACGGAAGGCGGGCCGGTAACGTAATGACCGATTACCTTGCCGGCCATATCCAGGCAGGGCTCAAGTCAAACATTGTCAAGGAGTTCGGAGACAGGGCCGACCTCGATGTGGGCATTCATTGGCAGATCTATGACACCTGGGAGAAGGAGAGGATCACCGACCTTCTCGGCGCTGATTACTGGTATGAGGATTATGAGAGCAAATCCCTTGCGGGAATGAACGGCCGGAATCCCATAAAGGGTGTGGGCGACTATGTCAGGACGCACAACGGACGCATACAGAACTATTTCACTGCCTATGCCCTTGCACATTACAAGGCGGGAAATGAGAAGCAGCTGATATTCACGCTCGGGGCATCGGTCAGCGCGACCTGCCTGCGCCGCTGGGACCTCTACAACTACACGGAGTCTGAAAAATGGAGCGACATGGCCTCGCGGGCAGGAGGCAGCGTGAAGGGTGGCGTGCTCTACCGTCTCGGGAGGTATTCGAAGTTCTACGCCAATGCCGCATTCTACTCAAGAGTTCCGTATGCCAGCGTATTCTTCTCCAACGGAAACAATGAGATCTCAAGGGACATCAGCAACGAGCGCAACACCCTCGGAGAAATCGGATACAGGCTTGCCTGCAACACTTTCGGCGCCGAAATTACCGGATATGCGGCCCTGTGGAAGAACAAGGCCCTCCTTTCCGCACCCTACAGCACCATTGAGGAGGACCCGGTAAAGTATATGGTCAAGGGGCTTGACGCCTTCCATTATGGCTTGGAGGCAGATCTGTGGTGGTCGCATGAACGGTTCTTGAGGCTCGACGCCTTCGCTTCGGTCGGAGACTGGCGCTGGAAGAACGACGTGACGGCCACAATATATGACCCGACCACCCTCCAGCCCATGGGCAATGTGAATGTGTATGCGGACGGTCTTCACGTGGGAGATGCCCCTCAGACCCAGATCGGGGCATCTGTCCGCCTGAGCCTCACCCCGGGCCTGGACATCCGTGCCGAATGGTCCTGGAACGACCGCTACTGGGCTGATTTCGACCCGGTTTCCCGAACCGATCCTGAAGACTGCGCCGACTCATACCGCATCCCGTCATACCATCTGTTCAATGTCGGAGTCAAATGGACCGGCAACATCCGGAAAATGGGAATCGTCCTGTTCCTCAATGCGAACAACATTGCGGATGCCAGATACATTGAGCGCAGCAAGGACGGAGCCGGGCACGACCGCGCCACCTTCACGGGCTACTGGGCCGAGGGTCGGAACCTGAACTTCGGGATAAGGCTCATGCTCTGATGGAATCGGCAGCACAAGCCATAATCGGCCGGAATCTCGAACTAAAGTATTATATTTGCATGTTCTAAAATTTATTTTTATTATGGAACTTGAAAAACAGATTCAGGCCGATATGGCAAGTGCCATGAAGGCAAAAGAGGCAGTACGCCTGGCATCTTTGAGAGCCATCAAGGCTGCAATTCTTCTCGCAAAGACATCGGAGGGTGCCTCGGGGGAAATCACTGATCAGGATATCGTGAAACTTATTCAGAAACTTGTCAAGCAGCGCAAGGAAAGCGCAGAGCAGTACAGTGCAGCCGGAAGGCCGGAACTTGCCGAGAATGAATTGGCGGAAGCTTCATTTATGGAAGTGTACCTCCCGAAACAGCTGTCAGAGGCTGAGCTGGAAGCAGAGTTGTCAAAGATAATAGCCGAAGTCGGCGCTTCAAAGCCATCGGATATGGGCAAGGTAATGGGTGTGGCTACCAAACGCCTGGCCGGTCTTGCCGACGGACGTGCGATCTCTGCCACCGTCAAAAGATTGCTGGCATAGACCAAATGAAAAGATTAATTGCTTTTGCCATTTCTGCGGCATTGCCATTGCTGGCATTCATCCCCGCAATGACTTCGTGTTCGGAAAGAATCACAGACGATACCGGGATTGGCGAAGATGGAAAGCCTTCCGGGCCAGAGAATGGCGGCGCCGGAGAACCTTTTGAAATCACCGTCACGGAGCTGCACTGCAAATCCGGAGACGTTGACATATACGGACAGCTGTACACTCCCGAAGGAAAGGAGGGAAGGCTCCCTGTCATAGTGCTGTCCCACAGTTCCTCCCTCACCCATGCCGCAATGGCACCTTATGCCAAATACCTATCCGGGAAAGGCTACGCCGCCTACTGCTTCGACTTCTGCGGAGCCTGCAATAGCAGCAAGAGCACAGGCAGGAGCACGGACGAGATGACGGTTTTCACCGAGGTGGAAGATCTGGAGATTGTCCTCGGGCAAATACGGTCGCTCGACATTGTTGACCCTGACAATGTCTTCGTCCTGGGCTCAAGCCAGGGCGGGCTCGTGACGGCATTGACCGCGGAAAAACATTCTGCCGACATCAAGGGAATGATTCTTTTCTACCCGGCCTTCAATATGCCCGAACTGATTTCCAAGTTCACCTCATCATCGGGGACAGGCAGTTTCCCCGGATGGCAGGGCGGCACAGGAAGCGGATTCGGAAATATGGGAATGAGCGACGCCTTCGTCAATTCAATCAAGGACTACGACGTCTATGCCAATATTGGCACATACCCGAATGACATCATCATTCTGCATGGAACCAACGACTTTCTAGTGGACATAAAGTATTCCGAGCAGGCTGTGGAAAAGTATCCGTCGGCTGTCCTGTATCCGATTCAGGGTGGCAGCCACGGTTTCAACAACGAGAATCTCAACGGAATGGCGTCGATGGTCGGCGGCGAAAAAGACGATGTCGTGATGCCCTATGTCTTCGACTATCTCGCCGGGCACGCCAGATAGTCAGTTTCTCGCATCCGGCAACGCCAATGCCCGGCACCCGGATGCCCGGGCAGGTTGTCGAATGTAATGGTCTTTTCTGTTTTGTCCATTGCTTACAAGGATTAAGTGAAACAATGGCTTCTCATTTTGTGGCCACAGAAAAAGAAACCAGACTTCCGTTGTGGAAATCTGGTCGCAAGGTAGGCATTATAAAATGGGCAGACTTGGAGTCCAATTGGAGTCCAGTTTCTTTTTTTATTTGCAGTTCAGAAAATAATCACTATATTTGAAGAAAAGGGAGGCAAATCCGAAATCTGCGTAGTTCAGTCTATTAGCATCGGTGAGTCGTCCTTTTTTCTT
>OBLI01001555.1_pt1 | contig 21912 bp, 13 predicted proteins | sample 1519701 | NCBI WGS metagenome assembly OBLI01 (sample SAMEA3663005, study PRJEB22513) | pig gut metagenome | biome: pig gut; feature: pig-associated habitat; material: faeces | place: France | collected 2012
ATGAAGCGCGGATATAAGGATCTTCCACAGTGATTACTTTAGCATCCCTCATGTAGGGAGCAAATAACTTTTCGTAACTCACTCCTGTTTGTCCCATTCTGAATGTCATGCTCTTCTCTTGTAAAAGAGGAATGCGTGGACGCTTGGCCGCTTGCACATCATCCGCACCATTATTATCGGCCGTCACTTCTGCCTCGTTACTGTTGTTACTCTCAGTGTCGTTGGATGATGTCGTTGATGCTGCACTTTCAATGTGGCCATTGCTTATCCTTTCCAAAGTTTCTACCTGAATCTCCAACCCATTCTTTAGATTGATGTACTTGAAATGAGCTGGTTCTGCCTTGAATGTCTCGTCTATCACATACAACTGATCCTTGACACGTTTCCGGCTCTCTGCCGCAAAGTCTATCAGTTCGTATGCCTCTTGATCAGTCATTCTTCCATCAGGATAGAGCAACTTCATCATGCCAGAGAATGTCTTGCGTATAGCGAGATGGTCACGTTCGGAGAGTGAGCCATCAAACTTTGCATATTCGTTCAGAACTGCTGTGCGGTCATCGTTACGCATGGCATGAAGAACAGCGGCAATATAGTCCGTTATTAGGCCATAACCCTTAGAGAAACTATTCTTTTTCAGCATCTTGATTTCCCACCCCGGATTATAGAGATGGATTCGGTCGAGGAAGGCACCTTTGACGAAAGCCGTAGGTATGCTTTCAAACAGATGGCTGTTTCTCAACATAAATGGCACTGTGTGTTTCGTGTTGCCTACAAACGACATTGATGCACTGGCCTCATGTGTCGCCTTCCCTCGGTTGAACGACTTGTTGGCAAGATAGTTCTGCATCGTGTCAATGAGCACGGCATCCACATTCCGTCCCTTTTGCTGTTCAAACTCATCCCATGCCACCACATCCCAATAGCCTACAAGACCAAGAATCTCTTTATTTCCTTGTATCTTTACAAACAATCTGGCACTTGTCACATCACCGCCCGATACGAGTACTCCGTATGGCGACAGTTCCTGAAAGACATGCGACTTACCCGTACCCTTCGGACCCAGTTCCATGAAGTTGAAGTTGTTCTCTACATGAGGTAGCAGACGGGCAAGGGTAATGAATTTCTCACGGCGGTTCATCACCTCAGGGTTCAGTCCTACGGTGTGCATCATGAAGTCTATCCACTCGTCAGTACTGAAGTTCTGACGTTGGTCGATGTATTCCTGCAAATCAATATTAGAAACCTGGATAGGTTTTAGGTTCTGTATTTTCCATCGCACCTTAATGCTCTCCCCGGAGATGTAGCCGATAGTGACGATACACCATACGCCATTACCACTCAACAGTTTGGGGTTCTTCCGTACGTACTCTGTTCCTATTGGGACTCCCGACAACCCAAGGTTAGCAAAGGTAGCATGATATTCGTCGTCCTTCTCATTGAGGACAACTGTAACCTTGTCAATGATACGGTATTTGCCGTTTTCACGGATAATTCCTTTGACAGATTCTGCTTCAGCTCGATGAACATAGTTGTTTTTGATGACCTGTTTCACCTTTTCCAGTCCTTCATTAATCACCTCTTCATCATCACTGGCACAATACTGACCAAGGAGATATTCCAACACGTAGGTTGGCACAGGAAGTCCTCCCTTTACAAGAAAAGCCAAGTCCTTACGTACCACCTTACCAATAAAGGCATTCATTACTTTCTGCTGTAATTCCATATCTTAGAATTCAAAATCGTTTTCAATCAATGTGTTATTTGTAACATTCTCTTTTATCAGAGGGTTCAACTCGTCAGTGGCATCGAATATCTTCAATTGTAGCACCTTGGCATCCACATTTCTGTTAAGTGTCAAGTCTATCAGATACTTTCTGTTGTCCAACGATGTATCCGTCTTGTCCAAAAGGACATCCTTAATTGGCGTAACAGGTGCATCGTTATAGTATAATGCCACCTTGATGAGTCTTTCTTTCATATCCATTGACACCGCCTCTGTCTGCAGGAGTTTGAAGCGAAGCCGTGAGGCTTGCATAGACAGTTTGCGGTCAAGCACCATCACACCCACAGGCTGCTTGCTGTCAGTACGCTCCTGACGGCTGACTATGACAGGGATGACAATCTCTTGCAGGGCAGCACCTCCATGAGTGAACATATAACCTCCGGAAGGGGCGGCGAATCGGTTTGTCCCTTGGGGGACTGCCACCATCACATTACTGGCATTGAGCATACCCGACACGGTGTCAAGCCTGAATTTAAGGACTCCCGGCTCTTCCTTTTCCGAATTGGTCAGGTAGTAGCGCGTGCTGCGTTCCAGACACTCTTCATTTATCTTATGCTTGTCTTTTTCCGCAAACTGAATATCATTGAACAAGAAGCCATGGTCACTTGTCACGTACACCTCAGTTACATTGTATGAAGCATGAATCTTGGGAATCATGGTGGCCAATTCATTGATAGCATTTCTGCAATTGGTCACAATCTCCTTCGAAGTACCATTGTGCCCATTCTTGTCTATCACGTCATGGAAGATATACACCAGTGAATGTTTGAATATCTCACGGTTTTTGTCCTGATTGTATTCCGCTACTGTTTCAAAGTTTACGCAAATGGCTCCATCCCTGTACTTCTGCAGGTGTTCACAGCGCTTTGTCGTATCAGACAGTATTCTGTTATCCACAGCCATGTCTTGCTCGTCCCCCTGACCATATAGCTTCAATTCATGATGTGGAAGGAGGGCTGGTTTGCAGTACTTCGTCTCTGTGGGCAACATTGCCAATGCAGGTTTCAACGAGGCTATATGGCGTGACTTGGCCAGTTCTCCAATGAGTTCCTGTGCAATCTCATATCGGAGGGCATCGCTGACGATGACTGCCACCTTTTTCTGAATAGGCTTAATTTTTTCATCGTAAAAGTCATCTTGGCGAAGCAGATGAACACTGGCCATTCCGCCTGTTTCTTTCAGACAGCGTGTCCATTCCAGATTAATGCGGTTGCACAGCTTGCTATAGTTCTGGTCAAGGGAGAGTTTAACCTTCTGTATGCAATCAAACAGTTCACTTGTAGGATCTATTTTGAAATACAGTTCCGTTGATTGGCGATAATATTGGTCAGTCAGATAGTAGTCTGTCTGATAGCGATGGACGTACTCGTCTGCCGTGTTCAGTGTCAATGAGCCAAGACCTAATGCCGTTTCGTAAAATCTTGCCACAAGGATGGCATAGTCCATCATCATAGATAAAGTCCCATTTTCACTATGCTTCACCATCAATTCTTCAATGCGGTTAATGACAGCAGCCGGTTCTGTTTCAATATCCTTTTCAAGGAGGGTACGAATGATGGGAAGGCACAGACCTTCTGAAACGAAGTAATAGTTTGCTCCTGTTCCGTACCAACGGATGATGTCTGCATCGCGTATATCCGCACCCAGTTCGTTGAACAGCTCCATAAGTGCTTTGGCTGATTTTTCCTGGCTCAAAGCCAATTCCAAGATGCGGTTGAAATGTTGCAACGCATAACTGTCTGTCACACGGCTTTGCTTGTAGTTGTCAGCATCCACTGGAGCCAGGTTCTGTACGATAGCATTGTATTTCAGGACCTTCACTATATCAGCTACCTTACTTTCCGTATTATCATTAAACGAGACACCGAAGATTTCAATCAAATGTTGGTTAAGTGCATCCGTCACATCCTTGCAAGTACGCAGCTTGACATAAAAATCAAGTTGCTTTTGGCTTTCCGACTTCCGGCCATAGAGCAAAAGCCTGACAATGATGCTGTCCCAATCCATGATGCGCTGCATGCCCATAAAGCTGCTGAGGAAACCACGCACCATCATGTCGTAGCTGATACTGCCATCCTGATAGTAGGAACCAAACAGTTTCTGCATCTTGTCTGATTGCAGTTGCATGATGTTTCGTTCCACAAAGCGCACCAACTGCTTGTCAGAGTCAGGTAATCCATTCTGCTGAATGAAGGCAGCGTAATCCTGGCTGTGGTATTCCATATTGGCTGCAAGTACATCCATCAATGGGAATGATGCTTGCAAGGACTTTACCTCCAAAGGTGAGGGTTGGTGGAACAGCAAGATGACCTTGTCGTTCTGCCACTCATTGTCAAGTCTGTACTTCACCGTGAACCAATCACCTTTGAAATCGACATAACGATAACCTGTTCGCCACTCTATATCTTGCATTTCCATGGCAAGAAACTCGTTGTTGAAGATAAACAGCACCTTCAACTCAGGGTCTCGCTCAAAGTACTGATATATTTTGTCTCGTATCATATCTTTTTTATTGTATCTGTTTTAATAATACCCAATGCCCGGCACTTGTGTTGCCTTCACGAATGATTATTCCTGCTTTCTGCAAAGCTGCAAGGTCACGCTGAATGGTTCTATGAACTACCGACAAAACCACCGACATTTGCTTACTGGAAATAAAGCTGTTCGCTTTTATCAGTTTATATATTTCTTGCTGTCTTTCAGTCAGTTGAACTTGCGACACACTTACGACACTACTTACGACATTACTTGCGACATTGTTTCCGACATTGTTTCCGACATTCATCATCTGCATGAACTTAGTACGTTGCACTGTCACCTGTACGCCACCACAGAAGTTCTGTACTTTGGGCATCGGTATTCCAGCTGCTTCAAATCCCTCACGGATCTTCATGTAGCCGCGTCCCCATGTATCAATAAAACCAGCCTTGAACATCGCATTGGCAATGTTCCTATTGCGAGGTTTGGAGGAGTGCCTACCCATGAGGGTCTCTTCTGTATAACCCAACGGTAGTTCACCTTCATTCCATATTTCCAAATGATCATCATAGACATGCATCTGAATATCTGGTCCTGTATAGTCCTTATGTGCGATGGCGTTATAGAGAATTTCTCTCAATGCCTCCTTAGGTATTTCCAATGTCTCGTAACGCTGCATTCCCTCGAAACGTACAGGTGATACAAGATATTTTCCTTGCAAAATCTGCATCACTCGATCCGCCATCTGTATGACGTTTCCATCGATAACGTCCTGAAACATAAGGTCTGCTTCGTTCTTTCCGAATCGGCCAATCTTGAATGCTATGCTGGGGAAGAACCTGAGCGGGTTCTTGCCAAATAGCAATATGGCAGCATTTTTAAGTAAGCCGTCATTATCTATCAGTCCGAGACTGTCGAGTATATCTTTTGTTGATGCTTCTCGTTGGTCTTCGGGAATACGCTGTGCCTCTATTCCCTTGCGAAGGAAATAGTCAATAGCTTTGCGGTCAATGTCATCGATAGTAGCTCGGTCGTTACCGATGTCATCCCATGAACGCCCCATCTTCTTTAGTATGAACTGCTGAAGGGCTGTTCCTCTCAATTCCTGCTTGGTGGAGCCAGAACGATAGTGGTAGATGCCTTTGTATGCAATAGGGATATTGCTTGGTTCAACGATAATCTCTATGTAGTCCATTTTTCCCTCATGCAGTAAATTTACATCTGCGACAATACCAAGATGGGTTACGATCTTGTTAGGAATGTCTTCCATTAGACGCTTGCTGTTGTCCACACCTATGATTTCCTTGTTATCATTAACACCAACATAGATAGTGCCACCACCAGCGTTGGCAAAACCACATATCCATTTTAGGTATTCATCGCGCCAACTTTCCTTGTATTCTATATTTTGGCTTTCGCCACTAATTATCTTTGCCATATAGTAACCACATTTCAATTTTACTTTATCTTCTGTACTACATCCCCGAACTTGGCATAGTTTACCACTACGCCGTCGTCAAGGTCGAAGGCTATTTGCTCGTCAGCAACGACATGCAGGCGGTCGTGATATTCTCGGCACTCGTCAATCTGCTTGCGGATGCTGTCCAACTTCTTGCGTTCGGCAGTCGAGAGGTTGGCAGCGTTCTCTTCCATCTCGCTTTGCTTCTGCATCAGCCATTCTATGTGTGGCAGCAGATATTTGGTGCGGATGCGCTCGGCGGTGTAGGCATTCATGCGGTGCATGTAGGCTATGCACTGGAAGGCTCCCTTCTTCGAGGAGAAGAGCCAGTAGATAGGGCGGTTCTGGTACATCTTCTTGTGGTCTTTCCAAAAGTCCTTCACGAAATAGTCATCGAGGCTTTTGCCTAATGCTCCTTCAATGAAGTTCAGGTTCTCCACAAGATGGGTATCTCCAAATGCAATAGCAAGCCATTGCTTGAATCGGAGGGTTGCATTGTCAGCGAACTCAGTGTCTGAAGTCATGAGAGGGATGATACCGTCGTCGTCCACTTCAAAGCGTGAGTTTGGGACTTTTTCGTTATACTCATTCTGACCATCGCCTTGGTTGGCAAGGATTAGTCCTGGTTTGTCGATGGAGTAGCGTCCCATCATGCAACCTACGGCATAACTGACAAACTGCTTCATCACTACATCGTCATGCCATTTGATTCGGTCATTTTCGATGCTTATTTCTCCTTGTTGAAGAATGGTAATCTCATCAAAGGGAACATCGGGGGTGAGTTCGTCTTGCAGACCGTAGATGTCGATAAACTGGCGGTTGAGCTCTTTTTCGTTCTCGTGGAGCTGCATGAAGAGGTGCTCCCACTTCTGCTTGTATTGTTTCATGCGCCACTCCAAGCTGTCAAGCTCGGGCATTGCTGGGTCAATGCAGATGTGCTCGCCTGTCTCCTTCTCATGTCGCTCTATCTCGTGGTGTATGTTGTCGATGTAGGTTTCCTCATCTACTGCCAATAATGGATTGGTCTCGAAATCCCATGAGGTTTCGTGAGCGTCCCAGTCTTGCTTGGATATAGAAATATTGTCTTTAACAAGTTCATTTATGAACGTATTACAGTTATCAACAAATGGAACTTTGAATACGTCACCTACTTGAAATGTAAGTGAAGGACATAAAACTTTGAGAATCGATTGCATTACATTTGAGTTCATGAGTCCCATTAGGTATTCTAACTTTTCATAATAACAAGTAGGGCCGTTAATATCAAAGAGAGATCCTTTAATCGCAATTCTTGCTTGCAAATTTGAAGAACCTATTCTTGGAAATGTTATTCCTCTTTTGAAGTAGTATGAAGCATTACGCAAGTTGCAACCTGGGTGAGCTTTAACATCTTGTCCATTATTAAACCATAATACTAAAAGGCGATTACCTCCATACCACTTACCCTCTCCACCTTTATTATATGGAAACCATTTCTTTCCTGATAGAACACATTCATTTGAGTCTGTACAATTCAAACCTATTTCAGAGTAATCAATTTCTTGCCAATTATGAATGAACTTATCATTATCTCCTGTTTGAAGACCGACACAAGATTTTACGGAATCAGATAATGGCTTGTTGTCTGCAAAAACTTGTTGAACAAGGGAACTCACCCAATACCCAATCGGGCATCCCGGAATCTTCTCAAAGTCCTGCTGAGAGACATTGGGATAATAGATGCGGTTGCCACCGTTTTCTTGCGCCTCCAGGAACATGCGTTCCTTGTCTCCACAGTTCTTCCCATCCACCAGACGATAGTATGAGCCTGTGGCATCCTTATCTTTGTAATTCGTAATCACGAAGGTAGTATTCTGCACCACTTCGCCAGATAGTTCATCGAAGGTGCGAGGACCAAGATGGAGCATATTGTCAATGCGGTTCTCTGTGAGCAAACGAGTGCGGAGTTTCTCAAACGAAGAGAGGAACATCCAGCTCTGCATGTTGATCATGCCATACTTGCCGTTGGGCAGCAGGCGGTCGATAGCCAAAAGCATGAAGACAGAGAAAAGGTCTGCCTTGCCTTCCTCATAGTTGTCCTTTACATACTTGGAAAGCACACTGTCAAATCTGCCTGAACCCATGTATGGTGGATTCATGCAAATAGCAGCATACCTGTCCGTCAGGGCGAGGATGATATGCATGTAAGGAATCAACAGCTGAATAGCTTCGGGCACAATCTCCCCGTTTGCCAGCAGCTGATCATACTCCTGTGTACGAATCATGATGGCGTTGCGTGTCTCCTCTGAGATGTCGAACTTCATGATGCTGCCCAGCGTGTCCGCATGATTCATTAGGAGGACGGCATCAGTAATCTCCTTGGTCATCTTATCATTGCTTCCCAACATATAGTGGGGAATAGTGTCGTGGAGGAACTCCGTGGCATCCTTTGTTGACCAATCCGACGGTATCACCTCTGCTATAGGGCGAGGCATGTTATATACTCGTGGCATCACTTTCGCATCCAGGAATGACTGCTCCTTCTGGCATGCCTTCATCAACAAGGCAAACATAGCCAGTTGCTTGGCACGGGTGTCAAGGTCTATACCCAAGAGGTTCTTGCTGAGTATGTCTTCTATCGCTTTGCGACGACTGTAGCCTTCCTCCACATAAATCTTGAAGAGCAGGTCAAAGCATTCGTTGAGAATATGACCGGAACCGCAGGCAAGGTCAGCCACCTTCAAGTCTGCAAGGTCATCCACCTTCAGCACGTTGCTGCTTGGTTTGTCGCCTACCAGATACTTCAACTCATCCTTTATTTCGCAATAAGGGTTGTTGTCTATGTAGATGCGCCCAACGGTATTCTCCACCATGTATTTAACAATCCAGTTGGGTGTGAAAATCTGAGTGGCAGGAGCTATCTCGTCTGCATCGTATTTTCCCTTCTTGGCAAAAGCTTCATCCTTACGGTCAGAGATATAGAACTGGTAGAGCCAACCGATGAGTTCCGCACTGGCATATTGCTCGTCGGTGATAAACTCCGTATGATTAATCATATCCACAAAGCCACCGTCAGACAGAATGTTTTGCGGAAGCAGTAATTCTGTATAGTCGGCAATCGCACCGAAACACTTGTTGATGATGGGATTCTCATGGCAGTAAGCCACAATGAGCAAGGCAAACTGCTCGCTCGTCTTGCTGTCATCTTCAAGAAGTTCCATCAGCTGACAACGGACAGACTCCTTCATCTGTGGCATACGTCCTTGGCGTGCCTCGCTCACAATAGCGGGAACACGCACATCCTCACTTTCATACTCCAAGACAGGAGCAATGAAATCCTGTTTCGCCATGATACGGATAGCCATAAAACGATTGAACCAAGTGTAAGCAGCTTCCTCGGCCACTTCCTTGATGCTACGGCTTTGCACGTTATTGTACAATGACATCCATCTCATATAGAAATCAGTAGAGACCGTGTCATTCATAAACACGGCTCCACCCTCCACTTGTACTGGCATTTCTACAGCCTGACCTGTTTTGAGGTCAAAGCCTAATGATTGAAGGCGATGCTTCACGCCTTTCATCAATATACTGCGAGCTTCGGTAGCGAAGCGTTTTAATTTTCCTGTGTCCATACTATTTGAGTATATCCGTGACAGAGTTCCCTCTACAAACTTTGTATAACTGTCGGCCACAACGTGCTGGCATGACCGCTATGATAGTGCCATGTTCTTCTGAATCGGTCTTGATGACTTTGTTTCCTATTGTGTATTTACTCATATTAACTTATTTATAAAATGTCCTTATTACTCGTAAAGAAATTTGTCTGTCCTATAGTCCTCGAACATGTTAACCATAACCAAGGAGAGTACTCTCTGGAGTTCTTTTAGGAACGACTTCATTATGCCTATAATATCAAATTTAAAACCTATTGATTCCAACCATTCAATAAATACAAATGATGATTCAAGCATAAGCTGAGCCTGTATAGCCAGTTGTCTTACAGGAATTTTGATTCGTTTCTGAGGATTATAGACAAACGAGGCATCCTCGGTCTCTTGTAAATAGAGTTGTCTTGTCTCTCCCCAATCTGTATGTATAGCATCGGACAGATAACCATAAACGGATGTATATATCTCTTTTTGGTCAAATTCCTCAACCAATTGTGAGATGTTTTTACCCCCAAAAGCCCATTTCTTCTTTGCGTTAGCAATGTCTTCAATTGAGAACTCCTCATTGTTTATGTCAGCCTTGAATTTCTCAATCGCAATTCTTGCTATATCATTGGGGGCTTCAATATTAGATTGATATAATTTATATCTGTTTTTGTACGAACAGAGTCGATACTCTTTTTGAGCATCTTCCCCATATTTAATCAGGTATTGCATTTTTATGTATGCCTCATATATTATTCTCTGGAAGATGATTGTAGCAGACATGTCGCAGTCTCGACTCGCTCTAACAAACGATTGAAATAGTTGATACTGCTTTACAAAAATTCCTAATACAGTTGCTTGATTTCTGTCATAACTGACGAAGTCTTCTTCTAAAGGATCAAGACTTTTCCCTAATGCAAAAACAATATTGTCGCAAATGGGAAGGATCAGCTTCTCATTTTCATCGATGTAAGGTTTTACATCTTCAGGTTTTTGGAAAATATCAAAAGGACTTATCATGTTATCATCTATTATTATTCAATACTACCCACTTGCCGCCCTTATCGGGACCTTCTCGCTTGATGATGCCATCTTCCTGCATTTTCTTCAGGTGTTTGGACACGGCACTTCGGTTGATTCCGAGGGCTTCTGCCATTTGAGTGGAGGTGACTTTTGAATTTTGGGTTATCATTCCCAAAATGGCTTCACGGGTCTTAGTTTTCTGTCCACCTTTCCTGTCCACCTTTTCTGTTTCCTGTCCACCTTTTCTGTCCACTTCTTCTATGCTTTCTTGGTAGGCTGCAATTTCATACTGGAGGTTCTTGATGTGCTCTCTAAGCATGAACTCACGAAATGGTTCTTTGCTGTCCTGCTCACGGGAGTCAACAAGTGCCTGTATATACTCAGCCTTGTCATCTTTGTTTACCTTGGTCGGTACAAGTCCATACTCAAACTGAATATAATTCATAATCAGGCGTGACATTCTGCCATTGCCATCTACCCACGGATGGATAGTGACCAACTCGTAGTGGGCATCAAAGCTCAACAGATATTGCTCTATGATGTCATCATTCTGGTGGAGAGCCTGCCTACAATCATTCATCTTAGTGCAGAAATCTGCCAATCGACTGGGGACTTTAATGAAGTTCATGTAAGAACGCCCACCAGCACCTGCCGTAACGTTTACCAATCGTAAATCACCCTTTGAAGAGTCGAAAGAACCTTGAAGGGTGTTGTATGTGCTACCTGTATTCTTCATGACGATTGCAGAAAGTTCCTTCAGCATATCGATGGAAAAATCCTTTTTTGCCTTCGCCAGTCGGATACTTTCCTCGTATGCTTTCTTCAAATCGAGGTTCATCAATTGCTCTTGCATGGAGCGACCTTTAGCTGAAATTCCTTCATCAAACAGCAGTTGGTTCTCTATTTCCGTTACCGTGGAGCCCTCAATGGCTGTAGAGTGTGTAATAAGAGAGTATAGATAGAACTTATCATAGTCTATCTGTTCAGCTATTCCGAGTTTCTTGTACTCATCAAGCACTTGTAAAAGTCGTTCTTTTAAACTCATAATTACGTCACTTTACTTTAATTTTGCCAATACATCCCCGAACTTGGCGTAATTTACAACCACGCCATCATCAAGGTCGAAGGCTATTTGCTCGTCAGCAACGACATGCAGACGGTCGTGATATTCGCGACACTCGTCAATCTGCTTGTGGATGCTGTCCAACTTCTTGCGTTCGGCAGTGGAGAGGTTGGCAGCGTTCTCCTCCATCTCGCTTTGCTTCTGCAGGAGCCATTCGATGTGGGGCAACAGATACTTGGTACGGATGCGCTCAGCGGTGTATGCATTCATGCGGTGCATGTAGGCGATGCACTGGAAGGCTCCCTTCTTCGAGGCGAAGAGCCAGTAGATGGGGCGGTTCTGGTACATCTTCTTATGGTCTTTCCAGAAGTCCTTCACGAAATATTGCTCCACGCTCTTGCCAAGGCATTTCTCCACATAATTGAGGTTCTCCACATGCTTTGCGTCTCCCAGGGCGATGCGCACGAAGTCGGCAAAGCGGTTAGAGGCATTGTCGGGGAAGTCGCTGTCATTGGGCATCAAGGGGATGATGCCGTCCTCGTCTATCTCAAACTTCACCTTATTATATATATAGGGAGCGGTCTCCTCTGCTGTCGGGTTAGGGTGAGCGATGTGCAAACCCTTCTTGTCGAGGCGGTAGCGCCCCATCATGCAACCTACGGCATAGCTGATGAACTGCTTCATCACTACGTTGTCGTGCCAAACTATATGTTGTTCTTTCTGTTCCATGTTCGATTAATAAATAAAATTGTTTTTATTCTTTCACAAGTCCTTCATTCTCCTTTCTCAAGAACTCTGTCATGCGTTCTTTAGAAGGCAAGCTAAACTCGTACTTCGAGATAAAAAGATCCTCACCAGTATCGAGTAGCGTATATTCAGCCATTTCTTGTCCTATCTCCGAACACATCAGTATTCCAATTGGCGTATTGTCATCGGGCTGCATGATGTTTTTTCTGAAAAAGGCAAGATACATCTTCAGTTGTGCTGTATCAGCATAGTCAAGACGGTTTGCCTTGAGTTCAATAATGACATGACGTTTCAATATTCGATGATAGAATACGAGATCTGCCTTGAAATAACGGTCATCAATAAGTAGTTTCTTTTGTCGTTCCTCAAAACAGAAGCCCATGCCAAGTTCCAGAATGAAATCTTGCAGATGGTCAAGCAATGCTGTTTCAAGGTCAGACTCTTCCACCACATCTTTTGCCGATAAACCAAGAAATTCGAAAGTGAATGGTGATTTGATGTCAAGCATAAGTGATGCCTTCTCTGCCTTGCCATCGACGAGTTCTGCCAACTTATCAGGTTTTTTACTCCATCCGCTACGCACATAATATTTGGACTCTATCTGACGCTGAAGTTCACGCACGCTCCATGTGCCACGAATGGCCATGGTCTCATAAAAGGCTCGTTGCAGCGGGTCTTTACAAGGCAGAATGGCAGCAAAGTGGGTGAAAGAAAGGCAATTGAAAAGCATTTCAGGTTTAACTCCATCGAATTGGGCAATCAGCGATTGCCTAATTGTAACGGCATTACTGTCTTTTGAATCTAATTGGCTAATCACCGATTGGCTTTTTCCCGAAGGAAGCAATAATTGGCTAATCACCGATTGGCCAATTGGAAGGTGGATTAAAAAATCGCTAATAACGGAGCCTAACTGTGGATATGTAAGATAGAACAAACGATATAACTTCAATGTGGACAATGCATATTGATTGCCCAACCGTTTTGCGAGATTTTGAAGTAATCGCTCCCCATACTTTGCCCTGTCACTCCCATTTTGTTCATATACCACGATATAATAGCCCGTAAGCCATGCCTTTGCTGTGACATGCCTGTTGATTACAAGACGTACATTATTCTGCAATGCAGCATTTGTACGCTCTATTTGTGATACAAGACCTTCAAAAGTTATGTTTTCTAATCTTTCTTCCATTGTTCTTCTTCATAATTTCGCCAATGCCAATTGGCGATTTAAAATCGTCTTACGCCTTCTTCTTTATCATCCAATTATAAATTGTAAATTATTAATTGAATGTCACCTCTCCTTGCTGGAGGATGGTTATCTCGTCGAGAGGGACATCGGGGGTGAGTTCGTCTTGCAGGCCGTAGATGTCGATGAACTGGCGGTTGAGCTCTTCTTCGTTCTCGTGGAGCTGCATGAAGAGGTGCTCCCACTTCTGCTTGTATTGCTCCATGCGCCACTCCAAGCTGTCCAACTCGGGTGCGGCAGGGTCGATGCAGATGTGCTCGCCTGTCTCCTTCTCATGTCGTTCTATCTCGTGGTGGATGTTGTCGATGTAGGTATCGGTATCTACTGCCAATAACGGATTCTCCTCGAAATCCCATGAGGTTTCGTGAGCGTCCCAGTCTTCCTTGCTGATGGAGATGTTTTGCTGGACCAAGTTAGAAATGCTTATATTGTCAACGGAAATATAAGGAACTAAGCCTACATCTCCAACGTTGTACGACATGGTTGGTGATAAGGCTTTCAGAATAATATTAGGAATACAAGAATTGAGATATCCAAGAAGGCATCGTTCTTCGGAAAATATGAATGGACCTCTTGCGTTTGGGATAAAACCTGTAGGTTGGAATCTGAAATTGGTATTCCCTGAATTAACATCTGCAAAAGAGAATCCAGATTTACAGTATAAATCATAGTTTCTAATATATCTAGAGAAACTCTTTGTCGAAGGGTCATTAGGATTGTTTACTAACCAATACTTCAACTCTGCACCATCATTCTGGAAATTCAAAATGTATTCATTATTCCCATACCATTTACGAAAACTTCCCCCTTTTGTCATAGGCACCCATTTCTCTGTAAATGAAGTTAGGTCATTCCTGCATTTACCATCAAAGTATATATTTTCGATTGTAACCTCAAACCAAAAACGAAGGAATCTATCATTATCGCCAGTCGATAATCCTGCTTTTGGACATGCAATTTCTTTAATTTTGTTTTTGCCGAATGATTCTATTATTGTTTTTGACAACCAAAATGCAAATCGAATACCCGGAATCTTCTCAAAGTCCTGCTGACTAACATTGGGATAATAGATTCTATTGCCATCTTCTGAATATGGCAGTTCCGTAACCTCCTTTGTATAATCCTTGAAGCGATACTTGAAATCATGGTTCGCCAACGTCTGCTCGAAGAGCATACGCAGGTGGCTTTGCTCGAACTCTTGGAAGGTGCGCTCTACCAAACGGAAATAAGTGCCTCGTGCTTTCTTGTTGGCTGCATTCTGAATAACAGCAGACGAAGCTCCAAAGTCAGCACCAAATACACCTCTACTGAGGTGAAGGAGAGATTGGATGGAGTTGTTCTCGATGATATTCTTGCGCAACTTTTCGAAAGTGCTGAGGAACATCCATGAAGGCGGAATGATGAAAGCACACGAACCATGCTTTATCGTTCGTTCTGCCATCATCTGCACAAAGACGGTGGCAAGGTCAGCCTTCCCCTCCTCATAGTTGTCCTTCACATACTTCGAGAGTGTGGAGTTCATATTTCCACTTCCCATATAAGGTGGATTCATTACGAGGGCGTGATACTTCTCCGTGAGGGCAAGAATCAGTCGTACACCGGGGATGAGTGCTTTGATTTCTTCCGGACAATCCTCAATGCCTCCCTCTGTCCAATCTTCATAATGATAACGGAGCATGGCAAGGTAATCTTCATCGTCGTTGAACTTCATGATGCTACCCAAATTGTCGGCATCACGAAGCAACTCAAAGTCTTGTTCCAGCATCTCGCCTGCCACATTCTCATAGCCGCCAATAAAACGGAGACAAGCGTCAGAGAGTTCTTGCTCGTTCATATCGGGTACGATTCCTGTCATATCCAGCACATTGGGCAAGCAATGTGCATCGGCAAAGGCATTTTCCTTCTGGCAAGCCTTCAGCAGGAGGGCGAAAGTGGCCAACTGCTTGGCACGGGTGTCGAGGTCAACACCTGTGAGGTTATGACGGAAGATGTTCTCGATGGCTTTGCCACGGCCATAGCCTTCGGCAATATAGAGGTCATAGAGCAGGTCGAAACACTCGTTGAGGATATGACCTGAGCCACAGGCAAGGTCTGCCACGCGAAGGACGGTCAGTTCGTCATACTTCAACATGTTATCAGCTGATGGCTTTTCTGCAGGCTCTACCAGATACTGCCACTTCTCTTGCAGTTCGGTCTCGTATGGATTATTGTCGAGATAGATGCGGCCCACGGTGTTCTGCACCATGTACTTCACAATCCAGTTGGGCGTGAAAATCTGAGTGGCGGCAGGAATCTCGTCAGCCTCGAATTTGCCCTTCTTGGCAAACACCTCGTCCTTGCGCTCGGAGATATAGAACTGGTAGAGCCAGCCGATGAGCTCTGGCGAACGGAAATCCTCTTCGGCGATAAACTCCGTATGATTGAGCAAATAAACAAATCCGCCCTCAGTGAGGATATTGGTTGGAAGGAGCAACTCGGTATAGTCGCTGATGCGGCCAAAACACTTATTGATGATAGGATTCTCATGGCAGTATGCCACTATCAGCAAGGCAAACTGCTCATTGGTCTTACTGTCATCTTCGAGGAGTTCGATGAGCTTGCGCATGCTGTCGGCATCCATCTCCGGCATACGACCTTGACGTGCTTCGCTGACCAATAGCGGAACAAGCACATCCTCACTCTCGTACTCCAATACAGGAGAAGCGAGACCATTCTTCACCAAAATACGGATGGCCACCAAGCGGTTGAACCAAGTATAGGCAGCCTCTTCTGCCACTTCTGTAATACTTCGTTCAGCGACAGCATGATGCAAGGATTGCCACTTGTCATAGAAATCCTGCGTTACAATGTCGCCCATGAATGTAGCACCACCGCCTTGTTGTTGAGGTTCCTCTGTCACACTGCCGTCGGGCAAAAAGCCCAATGCAGAGAGTCGGTGAACAACTCCCTGCATCAATATATTTCGAGCTTCGGTAGCGAAGCGTTTCAGTCTGTTCGTATCCATTATTTTATCTGATTAACTGACAATAACGTCGTTGTCATTATTGATATATTGCATCAGTTCTGCCTTTAAGCCTGCAAGGTATCGGTCCACATCAGCCTCGGAACGCATGGGCTGCGTGGTGTGTGTGTTTAGATGAATCACCTTTCTCACTCTTGGCTGCGGCACATTCATTGCATCATTTATTTTCTTCATCTCACCCTCTAAGAATGCCGATGTGTTGGCATTGGCCTGAAGGGCGTAGAAGTTTCCCGTATTGGTTTTCAACGAGATTGTTACATCACGCTTCGCAAACTTGTCGCGTGACACGCCAACCTCCTGAGCATACTGTTCCAACTCATCAAAAACCTTGTTGTATCTGTTTTTGATTTCTGCGATAAGCTTTGCCTTGCACTCCTGAAGCTGGCCATTTAGATTCTTCATGATCTTGTTATAGGAAGGCATCTTATCCCAAGGTTCAGTATCTCTCAGCAGGGCACGGAGTGATTCTACCGTCTGCTGCTGGTCGTGTGGAAGGAAGGCAAAGTTATCACGGTTGGCATCAAGGAAGTTGCGTAACCGCTGGTACAATTCAAACTGGTCGTTGTGAAACGAGTTGATGCTCTTGCACCGGTCGAACAAAGTGGTAGCCTCGTCACGTGCTTCGATAATGGTCTGGAAGAACTTTAGCGGGTCACGCTCTGTAAGCCATTTCTCCATAAGTGTGATAGCTTCATCTATCGTGTCAGCGAAAGGACAGCCGTTAATCTTGCGGGCCAGTTCACGGTAATTCTTCAGCAACTTGTTTAGCACACTGTCGTCCGTCTCCTTGCAGTTGCGGAACAGTTCGGTACTGTCATTGCTCCCTTTGACCGACACGACATTGAATATTTTCTTCCAAGCATCGATAAAGTCATTGAGCACATCCTGTGAGATGGCTTTGGCTTTCTCCACCGTAAACTTATTGGCATCGCGCACAATGTTGCGGGCTGTCTCCTCACGGCTGACGTTGGGATTGTTGTTATAGTTGAAAGCGTACAGATGACGACGCACCAATTCATTCAGGAAGTAGATGGTGGCATAGTCCGACCATCCGTATGGAACCTTGGTGAACTGGCGTACAACATCATTGACAGTGACATCATGGGGAGAACGATCAAGGTAGTCCTTGATTTTCTTCTCCGGTGTGCTCATAGGAAGCTGAACCGTGGTCTCATCTATCGGGCGAAGAATCTTTGCAGACAGGTCTGCGTTGTTCTTGGGCACTTCGCCTACATTGACCAACTGGGCAAACTGATAAAGAGACTCCATGTGTCGGGCAAGGAGTGTCTTGTAGCGTTCTACCTTCTTGGCTGGCCCCGTTTCAGCAACTGACAGTACACTTCCACATGAAATAACCGGGCATGTGTCAAGAATATGCTGGAACTGTGGCTTTATCTCTTTTTCGTATAAATCCTTGGCACGTTCCTGAAACAACCTTTTGGTGCGTTGGCGTTCCTCACTGATGGCAGGCTCCTGAGCGAAACGCTGCACACGGCAATAGTAGAGGAAGTTGGCCCTGAGTTCCTTATTGTCCTTGATAAGGGGATAGAGGAAGAATATCAGATGCGTGCCCTGCTGGGAATTGTTTGTGCTGAATGCAAACATGTCGGCAGAATCCGTGCTGGCTGTAGTGACAAAATCTATGCAGACATCTGCATTGTTGCTGAGATAATTGCGCCCGTCAATGTTGATGCCCACGTTGAAGGAGCGGGTAGCAAAAGTCTCTTTGTTGCTCGGGTTGCCGAAATGGTTGAAGAAGATTGTCTTCAGCTCGTCGCTGTAGGTATTGCTATCCACCTGCTGGTTGCTGATAAGCTGGGCAACCTTGGACTCCTCTTCGGTATAGAACTCATAAATCTCGGCACCACTGTCAGTCTTTACCTTGCGGATTACGGCTTTGTCTATAAGGAAGGCAAGCACGGTGCTTACGTCCTGCTTGATGGCAGCCTTGCTGGCATCCATCTTTGTCATCAACAACGTGACTATATTGTCGATGGTGGCAGAGAAAGACTGTTTGTCCACATCCGACAGGTTGCATACCATGAAGAGGACATAAACAACCCGTCGATAGAATTCCTGTTTGTCCGGCTCGGTAATGAGGTCGAGTGCATGGCGTGCATTGGATAGTGCCCGCTGGCCGAGATGCTGCATCGAACCTTGGAACATGGCTCCAAAGAACCTGTCGAACGACACAAATTCGCCTACTTCCATCTGGGCTGTGTCTTTGGCAATAGAGAACGTGATATTGATCAGGGAGCGTTCATTTCCCTTGACCTGCTTATCCACAAAGTTCATATTGACGAAGGAGTCCAACACCTTCATAATGAGCTGGAACTGATAAGGAACAAATGGATAGCAGGCGATAAAGTCCTGCTTGCTGGAATAAGCCTTATAGGTGCTGGGAAGGATAAACTGGGCATCCAGTTTGGCTTTATCCTTTTCAAACATTTCGCCAAGCGTGATTTCGACGTCACCTTTCTTTTCAAGAATACGCTTTTGTGTGATATACTCCGGCGATGTGCCTTGCAGTGAAGCGCGTACCTCAAAACGTCCCAAGATTTTTCCTACTTCATCCTCTGGATTGGTAGTGTTGCCACCCACATTGGTGACTACTTCTTCAAGTGTCTGTTGAGCAGTGCAGGCTATCCAGCAGCGTGATTCGCAAACCTCTTCAAGACGTTTCACCAGCGACTGGAGCTGAAGGATTAGGTCGCGGTGCTCACCTATGAACTGGCTGACCTCATCGACAAAGAAGAGAATGCGGAAGTTGCGGTTCTGCTTGCTGTCAATGTATTCCTTCATCTCCGCGGCAAAGGATTCTACAGAGACAGATACATCATTGTTCATGATTTTGGTGCGGATAACGTCGGTGGAGAGTGTCGGGTCAATCTCCTTTGCCATCTGTAGGGCAAGGTCAAGACGACCTGCTGCGAAGCGGGAGATGTTGCGTTCCCAGTCGTAACCCTTACTCTTGACGTACTCCTTGAACTCCCCGAACTTGCCATTGTCATCAAGAGCTTTTTCCAAATATTGGGCCAAGGCGAGGTTGAAAGAGTTGAAACCACGCCGGGCGTTGAACTGATTCCAGAAAATGGTGGTGAAGGCTGTCTGCTGGTCGGCATTGACATCATGCACATCACCAATGTTGAACATCACCATCTCCACATCTGCCTGAGATACATACCAGTTGCGGAGTGCTTTCAGTTCAGACACAGATACACCTTCCTGTTCCAGTTTGGACATGCCGTTGGTGTGGACCATGATGTCCTCAGTGGCTTCTATCAGACGGATAAAAGCCATCTCACAACGCTCCTTGTTCTGCGAGAGGCAATAACTGGCGTATTTCAAAAAGTGGGATTTACCCGAACCGTAATAACCGTTTATCCATATACCTACATGGCTGCCTTGGTTGTGCTTGATGTTGGTAAGGATATTATATAGATTGATGATAATCTCTTCTGTGAAGACATACTCCACTATTTCGGTCAACACAGTATCATCAGTCAAATCTGAAGCAGACACGGCAGGGTTGACTTTACGGTCAAGTCCTTTCTCATACAAATCCTGGAATTTCATATCTTAGTTGTGATTTTATTTGTTTACTAATAGAGTTGCTCTGTAGGTATGGGAGTCTTCAAGCGTATCGAAGAGCGAGAAGGAGTTTCCTTCCTGATGTCCGGGGTAGAAGAGGATAATCTTGTACTTGGACGTATCATTGTATTTCTCGTATCGTGTCAGAAACACGTTGGTACGAAGGTAGGGAAACATCTTTCCTATGCCATGTACAAAAACATACGGATGCTTGTAGCCGTTGTTGGAGTTGATATGGCTATTGATGCGGTCACTGACATAACGGATGAAGTTGTCGGAATTGGCCTCTGCCGTCAGCTCGGTGGTAACCATATCAGGATGGCTCTTGTCACCCTCGAACGTGTCGTCCAAAAGCGAAGTGTCCCCAAACTTCTCTGCGGCAAGATAATCACAGAATACCTTGAAGAGGTCAAGGACAAGGGCATCCACGAAAGTGGTAGGACGCTCCAGTTTCTCCTTAAACTCTTGAATCTGTCGTCTCATCTCGTACTCTTTATTGGCAGGGTACTGATATATGTAGTAGTTGTAGAATATATTGCCGTCCTGCTTCATGAAATGGTCAGAACGGAGATAATCATACAACTCTGGAATGGTCATTGACTTCATGGCAACTGTGATTTAATGTCGTTAATTTCATACGGATAGAGCAGGCAGGCTTCGAGGAACCATTCCTCACCTGAGCGGAAGTAATACTCCAAATCAGTAGCATCTGGATGTATCGACTGAAGTTCATTGGTCTTTTCTGTAAGAAGTCCTGTCTGACGCAAGATGGTGAGGTAATGGCTTGCACATCTATTTTTGGTATTGTCAGACCAACTGTCAACAAACTCGTCGTGAGCCGAAATCTCATTGAACTCCATCATGATGTCTGACTTGGTGAGATGGTGGTCAACAGAGTTCCAACGCTTGATGGCTACATTGAAGTGGAAATCAAAGACAAGCTTGTAGGTCTTGAGTATTGCATAGAACAGACCGGCACGTTGACCTTCCTCGCTCCAGCTTTGCCATGATTGCCAAAAGTGAATAGGTACAGAGGAAAAACGACGTTTGAACTCCAAGACAAATGTCTTCCTGGCTTTTTGTGAATTAATCTGAAGGATTTGATTGTTCTCTATCTCATCCTTCAGAAGCGTATCTGAGTCTTCAGACAACAATAACGGGAGAATGCGCTTGAACTCATAATAGAGGACTGCGCATCCTGTTATTGCTGCTGTATATGGACTTTGTATTCTCTTCATTATTTTTGCAAATCTACAATTGATCAGTGCATTCAATCTGCACATATTAGGATTTTTTCATTTCTATCTGCAAAATTAGTAAAAAGAAAACAAACCACCAAATGTTATGACTCTTTTTTTTATACCTATAATCAAAATAATCAGTTTTATGCAGTAAAAATGCACAAAATGAAGACAAATGAGGGAATGCCCTGTTATTATGACCTTAGGATAGGCATTGTTATGCTGGTATAACGGAACTCCAAAGTAGTATATTTGCTGACTTTGCCGATAACAGGTTAGGAGTTCTCTTCGGAGGACTCCATCTTAATTCCGTTTCAGATGTCTCTTATGCCGCCTTAGTCTCTTGCACTTCTCCAAAAGTTCAATGTTCCATTGGTTACGCAAAGATGCCGGTACTATAATTCTTATGTGAGATGTCCCATGCGTAATACTTCAGTTGAATGGATGATATCATAAGACTACTTGGTATTCTTTTCATCATAACATACGACCCACTCGCCATGTTTTCTTCCACCCATACGTTTAAGCAATCCCTTTTGTTGGAGTTTTGAAAAGATAACCTTCATACTATAACCCATTACTTATGAAAAAGCATCAGTCCCTTATCACTCAAATAATACCGCT
>OBLI01001557.1_pt1 | contig 21897 bp, 23 predicted proteins | sample 1519701 | NCBI WGS metagenome assembly OBLI01 (sample SAMEA3663005, study PRJEB22513) | pig gut metagenome | biome: pig gut; feature: pig-associated habitat; material: faeces | place: France | collected 2012
TTTCTCAGGGTTTTTTTTATTGCCATTTTGTTCTAAAAAGCATATAATAAATGTATAACTAAAACGAGAATAGAGGTTGACTAATGGCAGGGAATAAGTTCAAGTTTACAGATAATTTATTAAAGGTGTATAACTACGCCTTTACTGAGGAAACAACCTATGGTTTTTACAAGCCTAACGAAGCTATGTATGTTGGGGTGCGTATGACTGAGAAGCAGTACAACTGCCCCGGCTGTCATAAGGTTTTTACAGTTAAGATTCGCAATGATAATGATGGGATTCTGTATTTTTCCAAGGGCAGGATTGCTCAGCAGAAAAAGGTTTATGAGGAGCTGGATAAGGATTTTCCTGCTGATTGGGAGCTGATGGAGAAGCCTTATGCTTATCAGCTAATAGGCTACTGTCCGGATTGTGCTGCTGAGAAGCTGGCAGCATCTCAGGATAATGGCCAGCGAATCAACAATCTATGTCATGAGCTGTATCTCCAGGATATGCTGGTATATGACAAGGCTAGACAGTTCACTACAGATGCTGTGGAGAAATGGCTGGCGGGTATTCAGGAGCCAGAGGAGCTGACTAGATTTGATTTAACCAGACCGGAGATTGTGCAGGAGCTTATCTGGATTATGGTGCTTAGTGATACAGAGACCTGTGAAAAGGCATTGCAGGAGTATAGAGATGCTGTACAGCCTATTCTCTATGAGCTGAACCAGCTGCTGGAGAAGGCTACACCGGCCTGGAAGGCTTATGCCCCAAGAAGCTCCAGTCTGCCAGAGTCCATGTCTGACGGGGAATATCATGAGTATACCTTGGCTTTTCCAGCCGATGATACGGTAGGCCATGATTTTTATTTCCCTCGTATGGTGGAGAAGTCCAGGGTAGAAATGTTTGTTCAGCAGCCTCGTATGGAGTCTATTCAGGATTTGCTGTCAGATGCTGGCTTCCAGGAGCAGTGGATTGACATGGTGATGGACAAGGCCAACGAGTTAACAAGATAATTGGAGATTAAAAATGAAGCGAATTGTTATGTGTGTACTGGTGCTTTGTATGTGTATGCTGTCTGCTACAGCCTTGGCAGCCAAAAAAACCGGCAGTTTGCAGCCAGAGGATTTTGTTTATAAGGGTGTGGCTTTGGGAGATGATGCTGCTTCCTTAGCCGAAAAGCTGGGGGAGGCAGATTTTGACACGGACATTGTGGTGTTGGATCAGACCGTTAAGGCTTATATTTATGGCTCAGATTTGAAGATAGCCGTAGATCCTCGTAATAACAAGGTTGTGGCGATTCTATGCAAGGATAAGGACTACAAGGCCAGGGATGGCGTGACCTATGGATCTACCAGAGCCAAGCTGCTGCAGGTATATGGCAAGGGAGACAAATTGAAGCGGGATGGGGAGATTTACTATGTTTACCGCAATCCCGAGGATGAAAAGCAAAAGCTGATGCTGTCTCTGGAAACCACTAATTATTATGTGGAAAGCTTCTTGATAACAAGCCTGCCTCTTACAGAGGAGGAGCAGGCTGAGTATGATATGGGGGAGTTTCCTACAGAGCTGGAGGATAATCAGGATGATAACAGACTGTCCGGGGGATTTAACAGCCGTGGAGAATGGTGGGCCCAGTATCGGGTTAATGACCACATAACCGTAGGCATTTAATTTAAATAGAATGTTGGGGATTGACAAAAGGAAGGCGGGTGTAGTTTCTTGAATAAAAAGCACTTGATAAGGGTGGCTCAAGGCTTGGAGCCGGCAGATTTGGTGTTAAAAAATGCTGAAGTGTTCCATGTATATACGGGAGAATTTATTCTGTGTGATATAGCCATTGCCGATGGCCATATTGCCGGTACTGGCTCCTATTTTGGCATTGAAGAAATCGATATGCAGGGCAGATACATTACGCCGGGATTCATAGATGCCCATGTACATATTGAAAGCTCCATGTTGACACCTTATCAGTTTGCCAAGGCAGCGCTGCAATGTGGTGTTACCACCATTGTGACAGATCCCCATGAGATTGCCAATGTATGCGGTGCTAAGGGCATTCAGTACATGCTGGATGCCACGGAGCAGCTTCCTTTGAATGTGTACTTTATGCTGCCATCCTGTGTACCTGCTACGGATTTTGAGGATTCCGGGGCAGTGCTGTTGGCAGAGGATTTAGAGCAATTCATGGAGCATCCTAGAGTGCTGGGCTTGGCAGAGGTAATGAATGCTCCGGGAGTATTGCAGCAGGATGAAAATGTTATGGCCAAGCTGGAGATGGCTGGCAAGGGCCGTATTGATGGTCACGCTCCTGGGTTAACCAGCAGCCAGCTTATGGGCTATGCGGCGGCAGGTATCACTACGGATCATGAGTGTATTACCAAGGAACAGGCCTTGGACAGGCTGCGGGCAGGTATCAAGGTTATGCTGCGGGAGGGTTCGGCAGCGAAGAACATGAGAGGCCTTTTGCCAACTGTAAATCCTGATACAGCTCCTTATTTTATGTTCTGTGCAGATGACAAGATTCCAGCAGAACTTTTGGATAGCGGTTATATCAATTACATGGTAAAGACTGCTATTGAAGAGGGTGTCAGTGTAGCCAATGCCTTGCAGATTGCTACTATCAATGCAGCCCGCCACTATGGTATCAAGGATGCAGGAGCTATCTTGCCGGGGCGCAGGGCCGATTTGCTGGTATTTGACAATCTGGATGAGTGGAAGCCACGGCAGGTTTATAAGGATGGCCGGCTGGCTGTGGATAATGGCCAGCTGCTGCAGGAGGGCAGGAACTGTGACAGCAGTTCCTTGGAGCATACAGTAAATCTGGCTCCCGTAACAGTGGAGAGTTTCCGCCTGCCTCTCAAGACGGAGATGGCCAATGTTATAGGACTGGTGCCTTATCAGATTGTTACCAAGAAGGCTGTTTTGTCAGTAAAACGGGTGGATGGCTGTGCTGTTAGCGATGTGGAAAATGATATTCTCAAGCTGGCTGTGCTGGAAAGACATCATGCTACTGGCAATATAGGCCTGGGGCTGGTTAAGGGCTTTGGCCTGAAACGGGGAGCTTTGGCTTCTACAGTTGGTCACGATTCCCACAATCTGATTGTTATTGGCACTAATGATGAGGATATGCTGGCAGCTGTGCAAGAGTTGCAGCGTATTGGCGGCGGTATCTGTATTGCAGAGGATGGTCAGATCCGTGGCATTCTGCCTTTGCCAGTAGGAGGTTTGATGACCAATGAGCCTGCGTTAATGGTAGCCAAGCAGCAGGCAGAGATGATTGCCTTGGCTAGAGAGATGGGAGTACCGGAATTTTATTCCCCATTCCTAACCCTTGCTTTCCTTAGCCTGCCAGTTATACCATCCTTGAAACTGACAGATAGAGGTTTGGTAGATGTAGATTCTTTTAAGTTTATTCCTTTGGAGGTTAAATAATGGTTTTTCTTAACTCAGTTGCTAAGTATAGAAGATTACTGAGTCCTTTTGGCATTGTACGCTTGGTGCTTATGGTGGCTATTGCCTGTCGACTGATGATGCCGGATTGCGGTGTGGCGGCAGGAGAAAGGGTATTACCTGATGCACCCTGGATTACGGCGCCTTCCGCTATAGTGGTGGATATGGCTACAGGTGGCATCATCTATGCCAAGGGAGCAGATGATCGTCGTTATCCTGCCAGCACTACCAAGATTATGACTGGTATTCTGACACTGGAAAATGGTGATTACAATCAAAATGTTACCGTCAGCTCTCATGCAGCCTGGGTGGAAAGCACTGGCTTGTGGGCAGGTCAATCCATGCGGGAATTTGAAATGCTGGAATTGATGCTGCTGGAGTCTGATAATGGTGCGGCTACCGCCTTGGGTGAGGCTATAGGAGGCAGCGAGGCTGGCTTTGCAGCTATGATGAATCAAAAAGCTCAGGAACTTGGCATGAGTGGCACCCATTTCGTGAATTGTAATGGTATGCCTGATGAAAATCACTATTCCACAGCTAGAGATATTGCCAAGGTGGCTGCCTATGCTATGAAAAACGAAATGTTCAGACGGATTGTAGCCAGCCCACGGATTATTATGCCGGATTGGGAGAAACCAGGCAGCACCTACGAAGCAGAGAATACCAACAAGCTGCTGGAAAGCTATCCTGGCTGTATCGGTGTTAAGACGGGTTATACCAATGCAGCAGGAGGCTGTTTGGTTTCAGCTGCCAGCCGTAATGGCAGGGAGCTTTTGTGTGTAGTGCTGAAGTCCTCAGATATGGATACCAGATTCTCTGATTCTGCTGCTTTGCTGGATTATGGTTTCCTTTGTGCAGAGAATGGCTTGGCAGAGTTGCCACGTAATTGACAGATTTATATAGTTTTGCTATTCTAAAAGAAGTGATTAATCATTATGGTTTATCACTTCTTAGTTTTTTCAAATTTGTTGTAAAACTACGGCTTTAGTCGTGGTCAGTATGACAATTAGTGAGGAGATACAATGAACGTAGAACATATTCATCACTATAGCCATCATTTGGATCGAGAAATGAACATCAGGGTATATGGCCATGATGGTTTGCCCTTGGTGGCTTTTCCATGTCAGAATGGGGATTGTTATAATTACGAAGGTTACGGCTTTTTGGATAATATTGCTGATTTTATAGAGGGCGGCGCTATTCAGCTGTATGTGGTAGATACAGTGGATGTGGAGAGCTGGTCCGATGTCTATGGGGATAAGGGCTGGAGAGCCTGGCGGCAGGAGCAGTATTATCACTATATTGTGGAGGAGGTATTGCCCTGCATTTATTCCCGCAATCATAGCGGTAAAATGCCTGTGGCTTTTGGCTGCAGCCTAGGTGCAACTCATGCAGCTATTGTATTTTTGCGTCGGCCTGATTTATTTGGAGGCTGTTTGGCTTTGTCCGGGGCCTATGATGCCAAATATTTCTTTGATGGCTGGATGAATGATGTGCTGTATCGCAATTCTCCGGTACATTTTATGGAGAATCTGCCAACAGACCATTGGTATGTTGGCTTGTATAATCAGCGGAAGCCTATTTTCTGCGTGGGACAGGGACCTTGGGAGGATGAAGGACGGCGTACAACAGCTATTCTCAGGGATATTTTCCAGGCCAAGGGCATTGGTGCCTGGTGTGATTTCTGGGGCTACGATGTGGATCATGACTGGCCTTGGTGGAAAAAGCAGATGCGTTATTTTTTGCCATATTTATTGGAGGATTAAGGGTAGAAGCGTAATGGCAGAGTGAAACAGGAAGGAAAAAATATGAATTTTGTATTTATTTCACCACATTTTCCCCGCACCTATTGGTTATTTGCCAACAGGCTGAAACGGAACGGGGTAAATGTTCTGGGAATTGGAGATTGTCCTTATGATGGTTTGGAGGATAATGTTCGGGATTCCCTGACGGAATATTATTATGTGCAGGATATGAAGGATTATGAGCAGGTGTTCAAGGCGGTAGCTTTCTTTTCCTTCAAATACGGCAAGATTGACTGGCTGGAGTCCAACAATGAGTTTTGGTTGGAGCAGGATGCCAGATTGAGAACTGACTTCCATATTACTACAGGCGAGCAGTATGCTGATATTGGCCGTATCAAGAAAAAGTCTGCTATGAAGGAATATTACAAAAAGGCTGGTATTCCTACAGCAAGGCTTCATATGGTATCCACTCTGGAGGCAGCAAAGGATTTTATTAATCAGGTAGGTTATCCTGTTATTGTCAAGCCTGATATTGGGGTAGGAGCCAACGATACCTACAAATTGAAGAACGAGGACGAGTTAAATGGCTTCTTTAATAATTATCCACAGGTGCCTTATGTAATGGAGGAATTTGTGCAGGGAAAGATTTTTTCCTACGATGCTATTCTGGATAACGAATCTGTTCCCTTAATGGAGTCCTGTACAGAGTGGCCACCGTCTATTATGAATATTGTAACAGATAAGCTGGATTTGGCCTACTTCGTTCGAGCAGATGTACCAGAAGCCCTGCGGGAAGCTGGTAGAGCTACTGTTAAGGCTTTTGATGTTAAAAGTCGTTTTGTTCATCTGGAATTTTTCCAGTTGGAGCATGACAAAGAAGGCCTAGGCAAGGCTGGGGATTTTGTTGGCTTAGAGGTAAATATGCGTCCTGCTGGTGGATATACGCCGGATATGATGAATTATGCCCATAGCATGGATGTTTATCAGATTTGGGCTGATATGGTAACTGATAATCGCAGGATTCAGGCAGAGGCCCATGAGGATTATTTCTGCGTTTATGCTGGTCGGCGGGATCAGTTCAGCTACGTTCACTCCCCAGAGGAAATCAGCAATAAATATGGCAATGCTATTGTTATGGCTGAAAGAATGCCAGAGATGATGGTGCCTCAGATGGGCAATCAGTGTTATACTGTTAAGCTGAAAATTGAGGCTGAGGTTCATGAGTTTATCAAGTTTGTAACTCAGCGAAAGTGAGGCAGCATAAATGAAGAAAATTGTTATGTGCCTTACACTGGCGCTGGTTTTTATGACCACTGCCTGTGCAGCAGGTTCATTTTGGGACTTTAAGAAAGATGAAGGAGAGAGTAAAGTGGCAAATCGTATCGCAGTTTTTGATACTAACATGGGTGAGTTTGAGATTGAGTTGTTTGAGGACAAGACTCCTATTACCACCAAGAATTTTATAGACTTGGCTCAGGAGGGCTTCTATGATGGAGTAATTTTCCATCGCATTATTGATGGGTTCATGATCCAGGGCGGAGATCCTACTGGTACTGGCATGGGTGGCCCAGGCTATACCATTGAGGATGAATTTACCCCAGAGCTGACTCATGAAAGCGAGGGTATTCTGTCTATGGCCAATACCGGCCGTCCTCACACTGGCGGTTCTCAGTTCTTTATTACCCTGGCAGCTACTCCTTGGCTGGATGGTCATCATACTGTATTTGGCAAGGTTATTAAGGGCATGGAGGTTGTTCGTGAGATTGGTCATGTTAAGACTGGTCCACAGGATCGTCCTGTACATGATGTAGTTATTAACAAAATTACTATCAAGGATGCTGAATAATGGCTAAAGCTGTGGCACCGGTTCCTGTTAAGGGGGCCGGTGCCTATACTTATATTTTGGAATGTAATGATGGCAGCTTGTACACAGGCTATACAGTGGATTTGGCCCATAGGCTGGCCATGCACAATGCAGGCAAGGCCAGCAAATGTACCAGAGGCCGCCTGCCAGTAAAGCTGGTTTATTACGAGGCTTTCGCCACCAAGCAGGAAGCCATGAAACGGGAATGTGCTATAAAAAAGCTCAGTCGAAATGCAAAGCTGGCTTTGATAGATAAGCGGGAAAATGTTTCAGAATAAGCCACTGAAAACCATGAAATTGAAGGAAACTTCTTTTGACTTTTGCATATGCCTATGCTACAATGTTCTGTGAAAGTGAATATGGCCTTTGAAATTGGTCCTGTGAGGCTGATAAAGGAAGCTTGTATTTTTGTGTATGTAAAAGCTATGGCTTTCTTGTGCCTTTATGGGTACAGGAAAGCCTTTTTCTTTTTTAGGTCATTGGAAAATCTGTGCTATATGGCAGGATAGGAAATAAAAAGGAGTGATTGCTTTGGGAAAAAACAGCATGTCTCTCAGAGGCAGGGATGTTCTGGCTTTGGCCGACTTTTCTGCTGATGAAATCCAGATGATTCTGGAAACAGCCAAGGAAATGAAGAATATCATTCATCGTGATATCAAGAAGGTACCAGCCTTGCGGGGCAAGTCTATTGTGACTTTGTTCTACGAGCCAAGTACCAGAACCCGTTCCTCCTTCGAGCTGGCAGGCAAATATCTTGGAGCTGATGTGGTGAACATTACCGCTGGCACCAGCAGTATTGTCAAGGGTGAAAGCCTGAGAGATACCCTGTACACTGTGGAGGCCATGGGTGTAGATGCAATCGTTATGCGTCACAAGGCAGAGGGTGCTGCAGAATATGCTTCCAAGGTAGTTAGTCCTGTAATTATTAATGCTGGTGATGGTGCTCATGCCCATCCATCTCAGGGCCTGTTAAATCTTTTTACCATTATGGAAAAGAAGGGACGCTTCCAGGGCCTAAAGGCAGCAATTCTAGGTGATATTAGCCATAGCCGTGTGGCTCGTTCTGATATTCAGGGCATGCGGAAGATGGGTATTGAAGTGCATTTGGCTGGCCCAAAGACCTTGATGCCTCGTTATCTCTTTGAGGAGGATGGCATCTATGTTCATGACCGCGTAGAGGATGCTATCAAGAACGCAGATGTAATCAATGTTCTGCGTATTCAGCTTGAGCGTCAGAAGTCTGGCTTGTTCCCATCTCCTAGAGAATATGCCCGCATTTTCGGCATTAATGATGCCCGTCTGCAACTGGCTAAGAAGGATGTGTTGATTCTCCATCCTGGTCCAATGAACAAGGGTTTGGAAATTTCTCCTTTTGTAGCTTATGGGCCAAATTCCGCAATTCAGGAGCAGGTACAGAATGGTGTTGCTGTTCGTATGGCAATTCTGACTCATGCACTGACTGGAGGTAAGGAAGTATGAAAACATTGATTAAAGGTGGCCGGGTTATAGATCCAGCCAATGCTATAGACAAGATTGCAGATGTTCTGGTAGAGGATGGCAAAATCGCTGCTGTAGGTGAAAATCTACAGGCTGAGGGTGCTCAGGTTGTGGAGGCTGCAGGCAAAATTGTTTCTCCAGGCTTGATTGATATGCATGTTCATCTGAGAGAGCCAGGTCAGGAGGCCAAGGAGGATTTTGCTTCCGGTTCCAAGGCAGCAGCTGCTGGTGGATACACCAGAGTAGCTACCATGCCAAATACCAATCCTGTTATTGATACAGCAGCTCTGGTTAAGGCTATGCAGAAGCGGGCTGAAGAGGATGCTGTAGTACATATTGAGATTATTGGCGCAGTAACCAAGGGCCAGAAGGGTGAGGAAATGGCTGAGGTAGGAGATATGACAGAGGCTGGAGCCATTGCTTTCTCTGATGATGGTCACTTTACCAAATCTGCCAAGGTTCTGTTGAACTGCTATGATTATCTTCGTACCTTTGACAAGGTTATTATTAACCACGATGAGGAGCCATCTCTGGTTGAGGAGGGCGTAATGAACGAAAGCCATCGTTCTGCCATGCTGGGCATGAAGGGCCGTCCTACTGTAGCAGAGGATATTGCGGTAGCAAGAGATATTATGCTGGCAGAATATGCGGATGCCAAGGTTCATGTAGCTCATATCAGCTCTGCCCGGGCTGTGGATATTGTGCGTCAGGCCAAGGCAAGAGGTGTTAAGGTTACTGCTGAGGCTACCCCACAGCATATGACCATGACTGATGATTGTGTTGAGCTTTTTGACAGCTCCACCAAGATTAATCCTCCTTTGAGAGAGCAGAAGGATGTAGATGCAGTGCTGGAGGGCCTGAAGGATGGCACTATTGATTGCATTGTTACGGATCATTCTCCTCATGCTCAGGAGGAAAAGGATAGAGAGTATATATATGCTCCTAGTGGCTTCCCAGGACTGGAAACCGCAGTTGGCGTTATGATGACTGATTTGGTACACACTGGCAAGCTGGATGTGGCTACCATGATTGAGCGCATGACTGCTGCTCCTGCCCGAATCTTTGGCATTGAGGCAGGCAGCCTGGCAGAGGGTATGCCAGCAGATATTACCGTTATAGATCCTGAGCTGGAATGGACTGTGGATGCCAAGAAATTCTATACCAAGGGCTCCCATTCTCCATTTGTGGGCCGCAAGCTGAAGGGCCGTCCTGTTATGACCTTTGTTGATGGCAAAATGGTTATGAAGGATGGAGAGATTTTGGCATAATTCGGAGGTGTAATTTTGAAAGGCAAGCTTATTTTAGAAGATGGAAGTGTTTTTACTGGCACTTTGTTAAATAATATCAAGGCTACTGGCGAGGTAGTTTTTAACACAGGTATGACTGGCTATCAGGAGATTTTGACAGATCCTTCCTACTGCCGTCAGATTGTTACTTTGACCTTTCCGCTGATTGGTAACTATGGCGTGGCTGAGAAGTTCATGCAGTCCCGTCGCTCCTTTGTTAACGGCTTTGTTATTGGAGAGCTGTGTGATGAGGGCAGCAACTGGCAGCTGCAGAGCGAGCTGGCTGATTTCCTGACTCGTCAGGGCGTACCTTGTCTGTACAATGTGGATACTCGTGCTGTAACCCGTCGGATTCGTTCCGTAGGCTGCATGAAGGGTATTATTGTACCAGAGGATGCTACCAAGACTGAAATTGATGAACTCTTTGCTGTGCCTATCAAGAAGGAAGTTGTTCAGGAGGTTACTACCCCTGAGGTCTATAAGATGGAAAATGACGGCCCGGATGTAGTGGTTATGGATTTTGGCATCAAGCAGAATATCTTGAATTCTCTGCACAATCTTGGCTGTAATCTGACTGTAGTACCTGCTCATACCTCTGCTGAGGAAGTTCTGGCTATGAATCCAGACGGAATCTTCCTGTCCAATGGCCCTGGGGATCCAAAGGATGTACCAGAGGTTATTGCTGAGGTAAAGAAATTGATTGGCAAGAAGCCAATGTTTGGTATCTGTTTGGGGCACCAGCTGATTTCCTTGGCTTTGGGTGCCAATACCTACAAGCTGAAATTCGGCCATCGCGGCTCCAATCAGCCTGTTAAGAATCTGCTGAATGGCAGAGTACATATTTCTTCCCAGAATCATGGCTATGCTGTAGATGAGGAATCCCTGAAGAATCTGCCATTGGAGGTTACTCATATCAATGTTAATGATGGCACTGTAGAAGGCCTGCGTCATAAGACTCTGCCTTTGTTCTGCGTGCAGTATCATCCTGAGGCATCTCCTGGACCTGATGACAATATGTATTTGTTTGATCAGTTCTGGACCATGCTCACAGGCAGCAAGAAGGGGGAGTAATCAGTGCCAAAGAAGGAAAATATCAAAAAGGTTTTAGTTATTGGCTCCGGCCCTATTATTATCGGTCAGGCAGCAGAGTTTGACTATGCAGGTTCTCAGGCTTGCCGTGCCCTCAAGGAGGAAGGCCTGGAGGTTGTATTGGTAAATAGCAATCCTGCTACCATTATGACTGATACTCATATGGCGGATCGTGTATATATTGAGCCTCTGACTGTGGAGTTTTTGGAGGAGATTATCAGCAAGGAGCGTCCTGATGGCCTGTTGGCTACCTTGGGCGGTCAGGCTGGTTTGAATCTGGCTGTTAAGCTGTCTGAGCAGGGCATTCTGGAGAAGTACGAGGTTGAGCTTTTGGGTACTTCTCTGGAGGCTATTGAGCGGGCAGAGGATAGAGAGCTGTTCAAGGAAACCATGAACAAGCTGGGTGAGCCTATTCCAGAGTCTACCATTGTAGAGGATGTGGCTTCTGCTGTGGCTTTTGCCAACGAAATCGGCTATCCATTGATTGTACGCCCTGCTTATACTATGGGGGGTACTGGCGGCGGTATTGCCGAAAGTGAGGACGAGCTGATTGATATTGTTATCAAGGGCTTGAAGTATTCCATGATTGGCCAGGTTCTCATTGAGCGCAGTGTAGCTGGCTGGAAGGAAATCGAGTATGAGGTAATGCGTGATGGTAATGACAACTGTATTACTGTCTGCAACATGGAGAATTTTGATCCTGTAGGCGTTCATACTGGTGATTCCATTGTAGTAGCTCCATCCCAGACCTTGACTGACCATGAATATCAGATGCTGCGTAGTGCTTCCATCCGGATTATTCGCGAGCTGGGTATTGAGGGTGGCTGTAATGCTCAGTATGCCTTAGATCCTAATAGCAACCAGTATTACGTTATTGAGGTAAATCCTCGTGTAAGCCGTTCCTCTGCCTTGGCTTCCAAGGCTACCGGTTATCCTATTGCCAAGGTTTCTGCCAAGATTGCTATTGGCTATAGTTTGGACGAGATTACCAATGCTGTTACTCAGAAAACCAAGGCTTGCTTCGAGCCTGCTTTGGACTACTGCGTAGTTAAGTTCCCAAGATGGCCATTTGATAAATTCGTCTATGCCGATAAGACCTTGGGCACTCAGATGAAGGCTACCGGTGAGGTTATGTCTATTGACAGAAACTTCGAGGGAGCTATTCTGAAGGCTGTTCGTTCTCTGGAAATCGGCGTACATCGTCTCCATATGGACAAGATGGATGGCTGGAATGATGATAAGCTTATCAAGCATCTGTCCCGTTGCAATGATGAGCGTATCTTCGTAGTAGCTGAGGCTCTCCGTCGGGGTATCTGCACTGTGGATGAGATTCACAATGTTACTAAGATTGACAAGTGGTTCCTGCGGAAGATTAAGCATATTACCGATGTGGAGAATGAGCTGAAGGAAGGGGTTATTACTCCAAAACTGATGTTGAAGGCTAAGGATGCTGGTTTGGCAGATCGATCCATCGCTGAGGTGGCTGGCAAGACTCCAGATGAAATCCGTACCCTGCGCAAGACCATGAATATTCTGCCATGCTACAAAATGGTAGATACCTGTGCTGCTGAGTTTGAGGCAGCTACGCCATATTATTACTCCACCTTCCATGCTCAGGAAGATGAGGTGGATACCTCCAGCAAGCGCCGCAAGGTAATGGTTCTTGGTTCTGGTCCTATCCGTATCGGTCAGGGTGTAGAGTTTGACTATTGCTCTGTTCATTCCGTATGGGCACTGCGGGATATGGGTATTGAGGCTATTATTGTCAACAACAACCCAGAAACCGTATCCACAGATTTTGATATTTCTGATAGACTGTACTTTGAGCCTTTGACTGCCGAGGACGTACTGAACATTATTGACAAGGAAAAGCCAGAGGGTGTTATCGTTCAGTTTGGTGGCCAGACTGCCATTAATTTGGCTGGAGCTCTTTCCAAGGCTGGTGTCAAGGTATTTGGTACTTCTGTAGATGATATTGACCGGGCAGAGGATAGAGAGCGTTTTGATGAGGTATTGACTCAGGCTCATATTCCTCGTCCAAAAGGAATTTCTGTTACCAGCCAGGAGGAGGCTATCTCCGGCGCAGCAGATATTGGTTATCCTGTTATGGTGCGTCCTTCCTATGTACTGGGCGGCCGTGCTATGGAAATCGTTTACAATGAGGACGAGCTGAGAGATTACATGGGCAGAGCTGTGCAGGTAACCCCGGATCATCCTGTTTTGGTAGACCGCTATATGCAGGGTACTGAGGTAGAGGTAGATGCTATTTCCGATGGCATTGATGTGGTTATTCCTGGTATTATGGAGCATGTAGAGAGAGCCGGCGTGCATTCTGGTGACTCTATTGCTGTATATCCACCACAGACATTGTCCTCCAAGGTTATTTATACCATTATCGACTATACCAAGCGTCTGGCTGTAGGCCTTCATGTTAAGGGCCTGATGAACATTCAGTACGTTGTAGTAAATGATGAGGTTTATGTTATCGAGGTAAATCCGCGTTCCTCCAGAACTGTACCATTCCTGAGCAAGGTTACTGATGTACAGATGGTGGATGTGGCAACTCAGGTTGCTCTTGGTGCATCTCTGAAGGAGCTGGGCTTCCATTCCGGCTTGGTACCACCAAAGCCTTATGTGGCTGTAAAGGCACCAGTATTCTCCTTTAACAAGATGGCTGATGTAGATATTTCCCTTGGGCCTGAGATGAAGTCCACTGGCGAGGTAATGGGTATTGATTATCACTATGCTCGTGCCCTTTACAAGGCTATTACTGGTGCAGGTATGAACATTCCTCTCAATGGCTGTATCCTCTTTACTGTGGCCAACAAGGACAAGGAAGAGATGAAGCAGCTGGCCAAGGCTTTCTCTGAGCTGGGCTTTAAGCTGGTAGCTACTTCCGGTAGTGCCAAGGCTATTCAGGAGATGGGCATTGATGCTGAGGTTGTAGGCAAGATGCATGAGCGCAGTGCAGATATTATCCAGATGATAAAGAAGGGCTCCATTCATATGGTTATTAACACCATGACTCAGAACCAGGGTAAGAATGTTGCTAACGATGGTTTCAAGATTCGTCGTGCTACTGTTGAGCATGCCATTCCTTGTCTGACTTCTCTGGATACTGCCTGGGAGGTTTTGAGAGTTTTGTCCTTTATGCGGGAGCGCCGTTTGGTTTACAGCCTGGCTATTCAGGATTATGTAGGCGGTGGCGACGAACTGGCTTAATAGGAAAATAAAATGTAAATGGCAGGGGGTGCTGTCTCAAGGGGCAGTCCTCTGCCTAATATGGAGGATAAAATGGCTGATGATCGTTTGATTGTTGCATTGGACTTTCACGATATAGATGATGTGGTTGCCTTGGTAGCTGAGCTGGGAGACAGTGTAAGCTTTTACAAGGTTGGCATGGAGCTGTTCTATAGTGCCGGTGCCGAGGTGGTTCCTTTTTTGAAGAATCACAACAAGAAGGTTTTTCTGGATTTGAAGCTCCATGATATTCCTAATACCGCTGCTGAGGGCTTGTGTTCCTTGATGTTCCAGGGGGCGGATATACTGAATGTTCATGCCTCAGGTGGTTATACCATGATGAAAACTGCTGTGGATAGACTTCATGCCTTGGCTGAGAAGAAGGGTATGCCTTGTCCTAAGCTGATTGCAGTAACTATTCTCACCAGCATTAACGAAGAGGATTGGGCTGGTCTGGGCATGCAGTGTACTATCCGTGAACAGGTAGTTCGTTTGGCCAAGCTGGCCAAATCTGCCGGCATGGATGGTGTAGTAGCATCTCCACAGGAGGCTGCTGCTATTCGTGAAGCCTGTGGTCCTGGCTTTATGATTGTAACTCCTGGTGTGCGTCCAGCAGGGGCTAGTGTGGATGATCAGAGTCGTATTGCTACGCCAGCTGCTGCTCTGGAGAATGGTGCCAGTCATTTGGTTATTGGCCGTCCTATTAGGGCAGCTGAGAATCCAAAGGCGGCAGCAGAGATGATTTTGAAGGAAATGGAGTGTGTAAAATGAGTGACGCTATGAGTGAAAAAGAGGTTGAGGATCTGCTGATTGAAACCAGCGCTATTATGGAGGGGCATTTCCTGCTGACCTCTGGTTTGCACAGCCCACGTTATGTAGAGAAGTTCAATGTATTGCAGAAGCCTGTATATACTGAGAAGCTGTGCCGTGCTATGGCAGAGAAGTTCAAGGATGCTAATATTGAGACTGTAGTTGGCCCTGTAACCGGTGGTATTCTGCTGGCTCATGAGACTGGCAAGGCTCTGGGTACCCGTGCTATCTTCACTGAGAGAGAAAACGGCAAGATGACCTTCCGTCGTGGTTTCACACTTCATGAAGGTGAGCGTGTCCTGATTGTAGAGGATATTGTTACCACTGGTGGCTCCATTCGTGAGGTAATTGATGTTGTCAAGGAGCATGGCGGTATTCCTGTAGCTGTTAGCATGCTGGTAGACCGCAGCGGCGGCAAGGCAACCTTTGGTGATGTACCAAGCACTGCATTGCTCCATATGGATGTACAGACCTACAAGCCAGAAGAGTGCCCACTGTGCAAAGCTGGCATTCCAATGACCAAAAGAGGGCGTACTGGAAAGACAGAGGTATAGTTTTGCATAAAAGCTATGCATAAAACCTAATAAATGCATAAAACCACCAGACGGGGAAGCTCCTGCCTGGTGGTTTTTGGTTATTCAATTAAATTCCACACGGAAATACTTATATGGTTTGCCCTTTTCCTCTGGACGGCGGAGGATGATGATTCGTTTTATAAGCATCTGCCACAGCTCTCTTTGCTGTTCTCTTGGCAGCTCCCAATAGGTTTTGGCAAAATCCTCATCCTGCAAGATGTCGTTCATGACAGGCGGTAGAGCAATCTGCCTTTTGGAAGCAATGGCCAGGTCTGTTAACTCCTTTTGCAATCGTTGATAGTCTTTCTTATAGGTGTCCTTGTCTATAAGCGCATCCAGATACAGATCCTTTAGTCTGCTGAGCTTGCTGTTGATGTTCTTTATTTTTGCATCGTAATTTATTCGCTGGCCTTGCTTACTCTGCAGATCTGCCTGGTAAGCTTCCAGCAAAGGGAATAGGTTCTTTATCAGCCATTTCTCAATTACGGATTCAGATACACCGCCACCAAATTGACAGCCTCCTGCTGCTACTGGCTTCCCTGTGGTGAATTTTTTGCCACAGATATAAACAGGCCTTGTATATTCTCCGGTTTTTTTGGACTTGCCACAGTTTACCACAAGAATATTGCCACAGGAAGGGCAGATAATCTTGCCGTTGAATAGATAGGATATGCCGGTCTTAGAAGGTGGCTTATTTCGTCCCAGAATGGACTGTACTGCATCAAAATCATGAGGCGGTATAATGGCAGGGCAGTAGTCAGCAATGCCGTAGCGTTCCCCCTTGTAGGTAGGATTGCGCAGAATGCGCCAGACGCGTTTGGCATCAATGCCGAAATTGAACCTGTCCCATACCTTGCTGGCGATGGAGTGGGTGGAGGAACCTGCCAGAATCTGCTGGAAAATAAACTCAACAATAGGGCGGTCTTTTTCCACAACAATCAGCTTCTTGTTGATAACCTCATAGCCGTAAGGGTGCTTGCCGGTACATTCTTCTCTGCGCCGTTTCTTGCCCTCATTGATGTACTTGATGCGGTCGCTTGTCTGATCGGATTCATTCTGAGCTATGGAGAGCTTCAGATTAAGCATTAGACGGCCGTTGGTAGTGGTGGTATTATATTCTTCCTGGGTGCATTCCCACTCTACACCATAAGCATCCAGTATTTCCTGCACCTTGTAATAGTCAGCGATATTCCTAAACCATCTATCAAGACATTTCATTAGGATAATATCAACATGGCCGGCCCGCACATCATCAAGGAGCCGTTGAAGCTCTTTGCGCTTGCCTAGCGATTTCCGGGCGGTATTGCCCTCGTCAGCATAAATATCCACCACAGCATAATTGTGCTTGGAAGCATACCGTTCAAGGTCATGCTGCTGCTCACCAAGGGAAAAACCATGCTTGGCCTGTTCATCCGTGGAAACACGAATATAAAGTGCTGCTTTTTTCATAATAAAACACCTCATTCAGTTAATTTACATTTGGCAAACAGGCCTGAGAGGTGCTATAATCACATTGGGTGGTGTGATTGTCTGCGTACCCCGCAGGCTGTTACATTCGGGCCGTCCTCTGTTGGCGCAGGGGGCGGTTTATTTTTTTACCATTTTCGTGATGTCAGGAAAATGGTACTTATGACGGCATAAATATCAACTCCTAAAAAAATATACGCAATAGATAAAAATATCGACAAATAAATACGCATAGTGTATAATATAATTGTGAGGGGGGATACAATGAAACGTTCAGAGCTTGTAAAAATCTTGAAAAAAACATGGTTGCAAATTCATAGAGCATGGTGGCAATCATGATAAGTTCTACAGTCCTTTGACAGGGAAGACGTTTCCAGTGTGGCGACACGCCAAGGACATACCGCCAGGCACAGCAAGAGCAATCTTCAAACAGGCAGGCATTGAGTAACGTGGAAGATGGAGGGGCGATAATTCGCCCCAACCATTGATATATAGGAGGAAGATTATGGCTAAGTATATTTTTCCAGCAGTGTTTACATGGAGTGACGAGGATAAAACCTATTATGTAACTTTTCCCGATGTGGATGGATGCTTTACTGATGGAGCTACAGTTACAGAAGCAATGGAAAACGCTGATGATGTATTGAATCTTATGATTCATCATATGGAAACCACCGGTATGGATATTCCCAAGGCAACAGCTTTGGAAGATGTACCAGCTCCCGGCAAAGGCTTTGTAAATCTGATTATGGCTGATACAGTCGCCTATCAGGAAGTTATAGACAGGGAAAACAACCCTATTAAGTACGCTATGAAAAAGGCGGGGCTGAACATCAAGAAGCTTTCCCTTCTGCTGGATGCACCATATCGCACTGTACAGGATTGGGTTGCCGGCAAGAGAATGCCGCCATCCTGGTGCCAGAAGCTCATTATTGAGAAAATCGAAACATCAGCATAATTGTTGCTAGATAGCTGTGTCTTACAATCGGGGCACAGCTATTTTTATGCCCTTGCTACATCAGATTTCAAGATATAGACAACATAAATATCACATCCTTTTTGTATCGCACTTATTATGAAGCAATGTTATAATATAAGAAAAAGTATTGTAGAAAGCGAGTTGATGATAATGTATAGGCTGATATTCGATATTGTTGCAGTAGTTATGGGCGCAGCTGGAATTCTAAAAATGTCTGAGGCTCCTTTACTAACTGCAAACATCCTGCTCCTATTCCTTATCTCTTGGGATGCGGTGAGAGATTATATACGCAAGTATAATGATAAGTGAACTTAATTGGTTAATACCGGTTCGTACAGGCTCATCGATGAATGGTGAAATGAAATTTAAATATTGCGCTAATTTCAACAGATACTGGTGCAAATCAGATATTGTAACTGTGTCTTTAAGCTTTGATAGCAGTTCCTGAATGTATTGCTCGATAGAACTCTCTTCATCCATTTCAACAGACAAAATACTATCAACCTGTTGATAAGAATCGGGATGCTCAGTTTGAAGATATTCCAAAGCGGGGAGTATCATTGACATATTTGATACTGCTGGAGGTATTATAACGGCTGGCATAAAACGCTCTAAATGGAGAAAAGTATTTTGCATCTTAATCAGCGCAGGAACTCTGTTAATATAGTCTAGCGTTCTTTGATATTCAGCCATTGTTTCAGCTATAGACATATATGGTTGTTGATACATTGCAGCGGCACTAATAGCGGGGCGGAATGTTTCTGCTGTTGCATACATCTGTGCAAGATTTGCTGTAAACGCAGAATTCTGCATAGCCAGCGGAGCGCAGAATGGTATCTTAATGGTATTCTTAAAATAGTTCTCAATGGTAGTCAATTATATTGACTCCTTTCTTATAGCCGTCCTTCTGGGCGGCTTATTTTTATGCCCTTGCTACATCAGATTTCAAGATATAGACAGCATAAATATCACATCCTTATGAACAAAGCCGCCATTAGAGGCGGCTCTATTACTTCGATGGGGCAGTGCTCATGCGATGAGAGCAACTATACTGTCCAGTTCCTCTTTCATCTCTATTTTTTTGTTTCTAAGTTCGATGTCATTCTGCATATTCAGAAAATATTTTTCATCAATGCCAAAATATTTGCCAAGACGAAGTGAAGTGTCAGCTGTTATTTTTCGTCTGTCTTTCAATATATCCTGTATGCGTGATACTGGTACATGAATGTCCTTTGCTAGTCTGTATGTAGATATGCCGAAAGGTATCATAAATTCTTCACGCAATATCTCTGAAATAGTAGGGGTTGAAATCATAATAATCACCTCAATGATAGTCTTCTATGCCGACATTGATAAAATCATTTGTGCCAGCAAGTGCAAAACAAATTCTGTACTGCTTATTGATTCTTATACTGTATTCTCCATCTCTATTGCCTGATAGCTGTTCTAAATGGTTGGTTCAAACGCCGAGTTGGGTTTGTAAGGCTTGACGGAGTATATGGGAGAAGTTGATATGTCTTGCTTCTGCAAGCTCGTTGAGATACCAAGGAATAGTTAGGGTTTTCTTGACGGTGCGATTGTCCATCTTTGCACGAATAGGGAACATATTCACATCGACGATACAGATAGCATCTCCAGTATTTAAGGATAGTCTATCTGTAGGGGTAGCAGCAGGAATATCTTCGCCGTCATGCTCAAGCTCCCAAAGGTATTCCTGAGCTGCTGCCTTGCCAAGCTCAACGGCTTTTTCAACGGTATCGCCGCTGGAAGCACAGCCGGGAAGGTCTGGGTAGTAAAGGCAATAATTGTCCTCGCAGTGTTCAATAACAGCGGGGTAAATATAATGGTCTGGGAAATTCTTATACATGGCAATTCCTCCTATGTGGGGCAGGGCTTACACAGGTATTTCGCCAGACTGTTTCAGATACAGAGCTGACAACGTATCTTGAAGGAGCTTTGAAACATTGAGATTATTCAATTCGGCAAAAGTATTTTGCCATGCTGGGATAGTGAGATTTTTTCTTACAGCTTTATCGCCGTATTTTTCGGCATAAGCATCCATGTCCAGCACAAGCAAGCTGACAAAGCCATCAGGCTGTTCATCGGCTTTTATATCTTCTGGCTTGCTTGCCTGTGGTATAGGCTTGCCATCTTCCATCTCGGTAAGCACCCAGCCAGAGGCGGCATCGATTCCCATTTCTATAGCTTCAGCAAGGGAGTCTCCACAGGTTGTACAGCCTAATAGGTCTGGAACAACTACAGTGTAGCCGCTTCCTTCGTCATTAGAGTATGGATAGAAGCAAGCTGGATAGACGAGTTTTTTCATAGTAACAACCTCCTTGTATGTAAAGAACGGGGCTTATTTAAGCCCCGCCTGCTTCAAGATGGTGTTGACGACAGCGATGTTTATATCTTTGCCGTCGTGCCTAGGGATGCATATCTTGCCCGGTTTATATGGGTGTATGTATTGATGGTGCGAACCCTTGGCGTTTTTGAATTTCCATCCATCGGCGAGAAGCAATCTTTCGAGTTCTTTGAATCTCATTTAATCACCTCACAATTACATTATACACATTATACACATTAATGTCAAGAAAAATGCGTATAATGTGTATAGTCAAGAAAAAATCTACGCATATTATACGTAGATTTTAGGGGGTTGGTTGTATTGCTTTTATGTGATAGTTCCTTTCATTCCGTCCAGCTGGGCGGGATTTTTATCTATTGGCTTCCAGCGTGGAGACGGACAGGGAACTGTCCAGGTCGCCCTGCTTGGTGTGTTCTTGGGATTATCCCCGCACTTAGTCAAGCAACGGTATATTCAAATTCATTTACTTCGTTTATTACTTTAGTAAATCAAGCTCTTTATTCAGCTCAACCATATCATCATGGTCAGCCTGTAAAGCATCACAACGCTTGCGATTAGTATCAAATTCATCGTAGATGGCAGAAACTTTTTCTCTCATTGCATTATTTGAATACCTGCCATGTCCACGGAGTAGCGGAACATCATTATTAATGAGCAGTTTGTCAGCTGTTTCTCGCCAGTAATCCATAGTTAATGTGCGATTCTGCTTAGCTCTAAACTCTGCTGTATCAAGGAAAATTGCTACCAGCCTGTTCAAAGAATCTATTTCATCTGCATTGAGATAGTTCTTAGCTATCACAATATCTACCTTGCGCACCCTGGAACCACTCCATGAGGTAAGTGCCATATTAGGCTTGGAAGCATCTGCACGAGAAACAACAATTTCAGCCGCAGTCATTCCGGTTACTCCATAAAGAAGTTTGTTTTGAATATCAGCAAAGAATAAATTGGTGGCTTTATCTGTTTTGTCATAATCAACAGATAAAGCAAACAAGTCACGTAGTTTCTGATAAAATCTCTTTTCACTGGCTCTAATATCTCTAATCTGTGCCAGTAATTCATCAAAGTAATCAGGTCTGCCATCTGGATTTTTCAAGCGCTCTACATCCAGCACGAATCCCTTAATAAGATACTCTTTTAATGTACTATTGGCCCATTGCCTAAACTGTATACCTCTGGCAGAGCGTACACGGAAACCTACAGCTAAAATCATATCAAGATTATAGTAATCGACACTGTAATTCTTTCCATCACTGGCAGTTGTTGCGTAATTTGCAACAACTGAATTTTTAACCAATTCACCTTCATTGAGTATGTTATTTATATGGCGCGAAATCGTAGATTTATTTTTTTGAAACAATTCAGCTATTTGGCCCTGTGTCAGCCATACTGTATCATCAGCAGCATACAACTTTATTTGGCTTTTGCCATCTTCGGTATTGTATAAAATAAAACTATTCTGTTCTTCGGATTTTCTCATGTTGATATTCCTTTCATTCCGTCCAGCTGGGCGGGATTTTTATCTATTGGCTTCCAGCGTGG
>OBLI01001558.1_pt1 | contig 21895 bp, 19 predicted proteins | sample 1519701 | NCBI WGS metagenome assembly OBLI01 (sample SAMEA3663005, study PRJEB22513) | pig gut metagenome | biome: pig gut; feature: pig-associated habitat; material: faeces | place: France | collected 2012
AAGTACAAATTAGTTTTAATTTATGCAACTTTTTGGCGAATAATTTTGCTACAATGGCATTTTTTTTGTATTTTTGTAGTCAATTTAGAGAATATAAAACAAAAAATATACAAACTCATGAGATTTACATTATCCAGTACTGCCTTAAGCAGCAAGCTTTCTGCCCTGTCAAGGGTAATCAACAGCAAGAACCCTATTGCCATATTGGGTTGCTTCGTTTTCAGAACAGAAAACAATGTACTCTATCTTACCGCCTCCGACGGTGAGAACTGGCTGTCAACACCGCTTGAACTGGCGGAATGCGATGCCAATGACTCATTTGCCATCGATAGTCACTATATCCTCGATGCAGTCAAGGGTTTCTCTGAACAACCCCTTACATTCGAGGTTGACAAGTCAGGCAACACAGCAAAGGTGTCATATCTTAATGGACATTTTGCACTGCCAATCGAGTCGGCCGACAATTTCCCACAGCCACAAGGCGTTAATGACAATGCCCACGAAATAGTAATCAAGAGTTGTCAACTGTCGGAAAACATCAACCGCACTATCTTTGCTACGGCTCAGGAAGAACTGCGCCCAGTGATGAATGGTATATACTTCGACGCAACACATGAGTGCCTCACTGTTGTTGCCAGCGACGGACACAAACTTGTGCGCAACCGCTTGTTCTCAATAAAGAGCGAGCAACCGTCTGCCTTTATCCTGCCTAAGAAACCTGCATCACTGCTTAAGAATATGCTGATGAAGGACGACAGTGAGGTGGTGATGAGATTTGATGACCGCAACGCTCTCATACTCTTCAACGACAGTACGATGAACTGCCGACTCATCGAGGGCAGATATCCTAATTACAACGCTGTCATTCCTCAGAATAACACCAACGAGGTTGTTGTTGATCGCGAGGGGCTGCTGGCTGCCATCAAGCGCGTACAGCCATTCTCGAATGACGCATCCAACCTTATCCGCTTCCACATCGAAGGCGGAATACTGCAACTCGATGCCGAGGATTTTGATTTCAACAAAACTGCCACCGAACGCCTGTCATGCGAATATAACGGTCGCCCGATGAGCATAGGATTCAAGGGATCTGTATTTGTTGAGGTGTTAAGCAACTTCGACAGTCAGGAGGTTAACATTCAACTCTCCGACCCCAGTCGCGCCGGACTCGTCGTTCCGATGGAGCAGTCTGAAGATCAGGATGTTCTCATGCTTATGATGCCGATGCTAATCAATGACTAAGTCGCTTCGCGAAATTAAAGAATTAAAATATTAAAATATTAAAGTTCCTTTAGAGGAAATTAAAGAATTAATGAAACTCAATATTCAGAAACCACTGGTCATTTTCGACCTCGAGACAACCGGTCTTGACATGGTTAACGACCGAGTAATACAACTATCATATATTAAGGTATATCCCGACGGTAAGGAGACAAGGGGCGACATGCTCATCAACCCCGAGAAACATATTCCCGAGGTGGTGGAGCAGCTCACTGGCATTAAGGATGCCGACGTTGCCGACAAACCGACATTTAAGCAAGTGGCAGCCAAACTCAACGAGGAATTCACGGGTTGCGACTTTGCCGGATTCAACTCCAACTTCTTCGACATCCCTATGCTTGCCGAGGAGTTTCTGCGTGCCGGCATCGACTTCGATTTCTCGAAATGTCGCCTTATCGATGCCTGCACCATATTCAAAAAGATGGAACGACGCAATCTTGCTGCCGCATACAAGTTCTATTGCGGAAGGAAGATGGAAGAGGATTTCGAGGCTCACCGTGCCGACCAGGATACAGAGGCCACATATAGGGTACTGATGGGCCAGCTCGACATGTATCGTCCCGAGAACCAGGAAGATCCCGAGCGTTGTCTTGCCAATGATATGGACGCTCTTGCCGAATTCTCTAAGCAGAATGATAATGTGGATTTTGCAGGACGTATCGTATGGGCCGACAAGAAAGACGCCAATGGGCAAACAGTGCTTGACACAAATGGTAACCCAGTGCGCGTGGAGGTGTTCAACTTCGGCAAGCACAAGGGCGAAGAAGTGGCAGCCGTACTGCGCTACGACTCAGGCTATTTCAGTTGGATGCTTGGCGGTGACTTTACTAACAATACCAAACAGGTACTCATGCGCATTCGCTTGCGCGAAAGCAGAATGATATAAATAATATGCTTAAAGGTAAGAAGATTGTTCTTGGCATCACTGGTTCTATAGCAGCCTACAAAGCTTGCTATATAATTCGTGGTCTCATTAAACAGGGCGCAGAGGTGCAGGTGGTGATAACTCCGGCTGGTAAGGAGTTTATCACTCCCCTAACCCTCTCAACGCTTACCCACAAACCAGTGATAAGCGATTTTTTTTCACAGCGCGACGGTACATGGAACAGTCATGTGGATCTTGGTTTGTGGGCTGATGCCATGCTCATAGCTCCTTGCACAGCTGCCACACTTGGCAAAATGGCAAACGGCATTGCCGACAATATGCTCATAACAACATATCTCTCGATGAAGGCTCCTGTGTTCGTGGCTCCGGCTATGGATCTCGACATGTATCGCCATCCATCGACACAACACAACATGGAGACCATAAAGTCATACGGCAATATCATCATCGAACCGCAAAGCGGATTCTTAGCCAGTGGACTTGAGGGTAAGGGACGAATGGAAGAGCCGGAGGTTATAGTAGAAGCACTCGACCATTTCTTCGCCCAATCTCCCAAACTACTTGAGGGTAAAAGGATTATGATTACAGCTGGACCAACATACGAGAAGATTGACCCAGTGAGATTCATTGGCAATTACTCAAGCGGGAAGATGGGATTTGCCCTTGCCGAGGAATGTGCCGCCAAGGGTGCTGAGGTCATACTCATTGCCGGTCCGGTATCACTAAATACTGCCAACAGTGGCATCAAGCGTATTGATGTTGAGAGTTGTGAGGAGATGTATAACGCAGCCATCGACAACTTCCCGTCATGCGACGCAGCCATACTCTGTGCTGCTGTGGCCGACTTCCGTCCCGAACATGTTGCCGACAAGAAGATAAAGCGCGAAGAGGACGACCTCATACTGCGTCTTGCCCCTACTCACGACATTGCCGCAGAACTTGGAAAGAAAAAAAACAACAAACAGATACTTGTTGGCTTTGCTCTTGAAACAAATGACGAAGACAATAATGCCAAGTCGAAACTCGAAAGAAAGAATCTCGACTTCATTGTTCTCAACTCCCTGCGCAACGAGGGCACATGTTTCCGCAGCGATGAGAATCAGATTAAGATTATCTCGCGAGACGGAGCCAAGGTCTTTCCTAAAAAGAAAAAGAATGAAGTAGCTGCCGACATCGTGGAGGAACTTTGTCTTTTAATGAGGAATTAGGAATGAGGAATAGCCATTTCTGGGCTACATATTATTAATGAATTATGAAATATAAATTGTTATACGTTCTATCTGTCCTCCTTGGCGGATTAGTTTGCAATAACTGCATGGCGCAGGAATTGCAGGCCAAGATTACTATTAACACGCAAAAGGTGGGTGTGACAGACAAAAGTGTATTCGAAAACCTTCAGCAAAACCTCGAGCAGTTTGTCAACGAGCGCCAATGGACGGAACTGCAATTCCAGAAAAACGAGAGAATTGTATGCAATTTCAACATTACCGTCAATAAGTATGACAAGACGGCAAACACATTTGAGTGTACTGCCCTTATCCAGGCCAACCGACCTGTGTATAACTCGCAATACACAACTACCCTCTATAATAATACCGACAACAATTTCAACTTCGAATACGCAGAGTTCGACCAACTCAACTTCAACGAGGAGATGGTAGATAACCAGTTGACGGCTCTTATGGCATACTATGCCTACCTCATCATCGGTCTCAACCTCGACAGCTTCTCTCCCCTTGGAGGTACCGACGTGCTACAACGCTGCATGAACCTCACAAATAATGCTCAGAACCTCACATTCCCTGGCTGGAAAGCCTTTGACGACAGTCGCAACAGATTTGCTATCATCAACGACTACCTTGACGAGGGAATGAAACCATTCCGACAGTTGCAATACGACTATTATCGCAAGGGTATGGATGAGATGGCCAACAATGCCGAGAGAGGACGCACCAACATATCTACAGCCCTTGAGGAAGACCTCAAGACAGCCCACTCCAACAAACCCCTAAGTAGGTTGCCACAGATATGGACCGACTACAAGCGGGACGAACTGGCCAGCATCTACAAGGGCAAGGGCACGCAGAAAGAAAAAGAAAGTATATACGAAATACTCACCACCATCAATGCCTCACAAAACGAAGCATGGGAGAAGGTGAGAAACTAAAAAATTAAGAACTAAGAATTAAAAATTAAGAGATAATATTTTGATTAGGCATTTATACATACGGAATTTCACGATTATCGAGGAACTCGACATCGACCTCTTCCCCGGTTTCTCTGTCATCACAGGTGAGACGGGAGCTGGAAAGAGTATCGTGCTCGGTGCCATCGGTCTGCTCAAGGGACAGAGAGCCGACTCTAAGATGATTCGCCATGGTGCCGACCGCTGTGTTGTGGAGGCCCACTTCGACCTCTCGAAGTATGACATGCAGGCATTCTTCACCGACAACGACATCGACTATGATGCCGCCGACTGCATTGTGCGCCGCGAGATAACCTCGGCTGGTAAGAGTCGCGCTTTCATCAACGACACACCGGTATCCCTCGCCATCTTAAAGGAATTGGGCGAGAGCCTTATCGACGTCCATAGCCAGCACCAGAACCTGCTTCTCGGGCGCCAAGACTTCCAGCTCAGTGTGGTGGATATTATCGCCGACTCTCACAAGGAACTGGCCGACTACCGCGAAGCATACGCCTTGATGAAAGAAAGGGAGCGCGAACTGAAACGTGTGAAGGAGGAGATTGAGACCAACAGAAGCAAGGCCGACTTTATGCAGTATCAATACGACGAACTCGATGCCGCCAAACTCATCGATGGCGAACAGGATGAACTCGAGCAAAAGGCTGAGCGCATGAGCCATTCCGAAGAGATAAAGACGGCACTCTATGAAGCCGACAATTCGCTCTCTGCTGATGACACTGGTGCCATCACCCTACTCCGCTCGGCACGATCGGCACTCAACCAGGTGGAGAAGGTGTTGCCTATAGCGGGAGAACTTGCCGCACGCATGGACTCTGCATATATCGAGCTTAAGGATATAGCACAGGAGATTAGCGGCCAGTTGGAGGAGGTGGATTTTAATCCTGCCGACCTCGACTCCGTCAATAATCGTCTCGACAAGATTTACAGTCTGGAAAAGAAATACCATGTTGAGAGTGTTGGCGAACTAATTGCCTTGCGCGACGAACTTGAACGACAGTTGGGCGATATTGAGAATACCGATGAGCGGCTCAACGAACTACAAGCTGCGGTGGATAAAGCAACGGCAAAATGCCGTAAGTTGGCAGATATACTTAGTGGCAAGCGCAAGAAATCTTCAAAGGCCATTCAGACCGAGGTTATGGATCGCCTTGTGTCATTGGGCATGCCCAATGTGCGCTTTGAGATACAGATAACGCAAGACAATCTAAGTGCCAACGGACAAGACACCATCGACTTCCTTTTCAGTGCCAACAAAAACGGCACACTCCAGCAGGTGGCACAAGTAGCATCGGGCGGAGAGATTGCCCGACTGATGTTATCATTAAAGGCAATGATAAGCGGCGCCGTAAAACTGCCCACCATCATCTTTGATGAGATTGACACGGGAGTAAGTGGAAAGATTGCCGAGAAGATGGCGCAGATAATGAAGGAGATGGGTGACTGCGAGCGCCAGGTGATCAGTATCACCCACTTACCCCAAATCGCTGCCTTGGGATCCACCCATTATAAGGTATTTAAGGAAGATACCGCCGACGGAACTGTCAGTCGCATGCAACTACTAACCGATGACGAGCGCATCAACGAGATTGCCCAAATGCTCAGTGGCAGCAACATCACCGAAGCAGCTATCAGCAATGCAAAGGCTTTGCTGGGAATTAAGAATTAAGAATTAAGAAAAAATGTTCGACGAAGTCAATTAAAGAGTATATGAAGAGATTTATTACGATATTATTATCAGTATGTGTCTGCTGCATGGCATCAGCCCAGCCAGACAAATGGGTGAAGAAAGCCACCAAGGCTGTATTCACCCTTAAGACATTCAATGCCGACGGCGAATTGATCGGCAGTAGCAATGGTTTTTTCATCACTGCCGACGGTATTGCCGTCAGCAGCTACACCCCCTTCCGCGGTGCCTCCAAGGCCGTAGTTATCGATGCCATGGGCAAGGAATACCCCGTGAAGAGTATCATCGGAGCCAACGACACCTATGACATCGCAAAGTTTAGGGTGGATGCCAACAAGTGCCAGACACTTCGCACCGCACCATCAGCCGCTGAGAACACCCAGTTATGGCTTCTGCCTTACAACGCGAAGAACGGATACAGTTGCACTGCCGCCAAGGTAAAATCCGTGCAGAAGGTGTCCAATGATTACGACTACTACACTCTCGAAGGCACTGCCGGCGAGAACACCATCGGTTGCCCGTTCCTCAACGCCTCAGGAGATGTTGTGGGTATCATGCAACCGTCATCCTCCGACAACAAGACTACACAATATGCCGTAGGAGCCACATTCGCCACCGAACTGAAGATGACGGGACTTAGTCTTAACGACCCGGCACTCAAAGCCACATCCATAAAGAAAGACCTGCCCGACGAACTTGATCAGGCTGTACTAACCCTTTATCTCGCCAGCACCATAGGCGACGCTAATAGTTTTGTAGGATTGGTGGATGATTTCATCGCCAAGTTTCCGCAGGCACCCGACGGTTATAGCTACAAGGCTCAGATAATGGCAGCACAGGACAACTATCCCGAGGCCGACAAATACATGAAACTCGCTATTGAAAACGCCACCGACAAAGCCGAGGCACGCTACAACTATGCCAGGATGATGTATCAAAACCTATTGTATTTCAACGACAGTGCCTCGCATGCATGGAGTTACGAGCAAGCCCTCGAACAGTCGGAACAGGCCGTAGCCCTCGACCCACAGTTGGCCTACATCACGCAAAAGGCTCAACTGCTCTTTGCCTGCAAGCGATACGACGACTCCTACGCCACGTTCCAAGATGCCATCGCCAAGGGCGGCCACAATGCCGAATGTTTCTATGGTGCAGCGCGTTGTAAGGAGCAACTGGGCGACACCGCTACATATATAGCCCTGCTCGACAGTGCCGTGGCCACCTTCACGCAACCTTATCTAAAGGAAGCGGCACCCTATATTTATGCCCGTTCACAGGCTCTTGCCGAAAATGGCAAATACCGCCTTGCAGTCAACGACCTGAATGAGTATGAGAAACTAATGATTGCTGATATCAAAAGTGAGTTCTATTATATGCGATCCCAGGTTGAGGTGAAGGCTCGTCTCTACCAGCAGGCCCTCAACGATCTCGACAAGGCAATCGACAAGGATTCTTCCGTCTTGCTTTATCGCTCTGAGAAAGCCTCATTGCAGATTAGGGTACGACTTATCGACGAAGCCATAGAGACCGCCACGGAGTGCATACGTCTCTTCCCCGATTCCAGCGATGGTTATCTCTTCCTCGGCCTTGCACAATGTCTGAAAGGCGACAAGGCCCTTGGCGTTGTCAATCTCCTAAAGGCAAAGGATCTGGGCGATGCTCAGGCAGATGTTCTTATTGAAAAATACGGAAAAAAATAAAAAATAAATACTCATGCGATTGAGTTAAGACTATTTAACGTAAGATATTTGCTTGTTTAGAGCAAATATCTTACCTTTGCAGTCGCATTGCGGAATTAGCTCAGTTGGTAGAGCATTGGCTTCCCAAGCCGAGGGTCGCGGGTTCGAGTCCCGTATTCCGCTCTTTTCTCCCCCTCTATTTTATTCTATTTGTTTCTATTACTCACTTAACTTAGTGAGCAGCCACTTGCCACCCTGTCGCTTGAAGGTGAGTTCCATTTCCAATCCATTGGATATGCCACGGAATACAAGTATCTTGTTGTTTCCGCCCTGCTTTGGCTCGCCATAGATGACATTATACAATGTAGAGGCAGGAAGCTCGGGGGCAAAGGCTGGCCATGTCTCAGGAGTGAGGACGCCCTCCATCGTACTGAAATCATCGTCTGGGTCGGGACCTGAGAACTGCACAATGTCGCTCACACTTCTACACTGGAATGCAGTGTCAGTGGCAAAGCGATGATAGAAATTGAGAAACGATGCATTGATGCTATGGGCAAGCGGTTTGCTGACAATTGAATCAAGCATCCACAAACCGTTGTTGCGGTTGAACACATATTGCTTTACGTAATGCTTGGAGAGATAGATCTTCTCCACCCTCACCACATTGATAGACGTGTCCTTCACGGCTCGCATTTCCCGCTCATTGTTGAGAATCAATGTGTAATAACCTTGGTGCATAAAGAAATGCTCTGTTTTCCACTGATTCTTGTCGATATTAGTGGTCTTGTCACCAGATATCGACGGCAAAGGCCATGCCGTTCTCTTCAACTGCAGTTTGCGATTGGCTGCATAGTTGAAGAAAAAGTCGTCAAACAACTCGTCAGCCGCCTTGGGCATCGGAGTCTCGGAGATAAGCATCTCCATAGTGTCAACAGCGGCAGTATCCTTAATACTGTCTGAGTCGGCAGGCACATTTTCCTGAGTGCCTGCCTTGTTTCCCGTACAAGAGAAAATAATCGCCGTAAAGGCGACAAATACTGGTAAAATCTTCTTCATTTTGACCTCGGAATGTGTTCCGCTCTCAAATTTTCGGCAAAATTACAATTATTTTTTTATATTATGCACTTTTTTCCCTAAAATTTTGTACCTTTGCACCGAATTTATTATAATAAGTCAAGATGATACTAGAAAAAATAGACCAACTTCTAGAAGAAGTTAAAAACATCAGTGCCACAAACGCTGATGAAATTGAGGCGCTAAGACTCAAATATCTTAGCAAAAAAGGTGCCATCACGGCACTCATGACCGATTTCCGCAATGTGCCGGCAGAACAGAAGAAGGCAGTGGGAATCAAAATCAATGAACTAAAACAAACGGCCCAAGACCGTATCAACGCCCTCAAGGAGCAGTTGGAGAATTCAGACAACGAATCTGAGGCTATCGACCTCACACGTACTCCCTACCCCGTGAGACTTGGTACTCGTCATCCTCTCACCATCGTCACCAACGAGATTATCGACATCTTCTCGCGCATGGGCTTTGTGCTCGCCGATGGACCCGAGGTTGAGGACGACCTGCATGTGTTCACCAAGATGAACTTTGCAGCCGACCATCCCGCACGCGACATGCAGGACACATTCTTTGTTGATCAAAGCGAGACTGGAGACGTCACCAAGAACATCCTGTTGCGCTCTCACACCAGTTCCGTGCAGGCTCGCGTGATGGAGACATCCCAGCCTCCCATCCGCATCATCTGCCCCGGACGAGTGTATCGCAATGAGGCCATCACAGCCCGTGCCCACTGTTTCTTCCATCAGGTGGAAGGTCTGTATATCGACAAGAACGTGTCATTCACCGACCTTAAGCAGGTTCTTCTGTCGTTTGCCCGCGAGATGTTTGGTGCCGACACCAAGATTCGCCTTCGCCCGAGCTATTTCCCCTTCACCGAACCGAGTGCCGAGATGGACATCTCATGCCATATCTGCGGCGGCAAGGGTTGCGGATTCTGCAAGCACACCGGATGGGTTGAAATCCTCGGTTGCGGTATGGTCGATCCCAATGTCCTCGAGCAGTGCGGCATCGACAGCAAGGTATATAGCGGATACGCCTTCGGTATGGGTGTCGAGAGAATCACCAATCTAAAGTATCGCGTGAGCGACCTGAGAATGTTCTCTGAGAACGACACTAGATTCCTGAAGGAATTTGAGGCTGCTGACTAACAAAATTTTATAATATTATAATTTATGTATTTCACATTATTCATCACCGTTATTCTGACGGCTGTTGTACTGGTAGTGGCAGCTTACGCAATTGCTAAGCTCATTGGTCCGCGCTCGTACAATCCGGTGAAGGGTGAACCGTTTGAGTGTGGTATTCCTACCCGTGGTAGCTCTTGGCTTCCCACGCATATCGGATACTACCTCTTCGCAATCCTTTTCCTGATGTTCGACGTCGAAACCATGTTCCTCTACCCCTGGGCAGTAGTCGTCAAGCAGTTTGGAACCATGGCTATCTATAGCATCGGTTTCTTCATGCTTGTATTGGTATTTGGCCTTGCTTACGCATGGCGGAAAGGAGCGTTGGAATGGAAGTAAGGAAACCTGTTATCAAGAGCATTCCCTACGACGAGTTCAAGGACAATGCAAGTTTAGAGAAAATTATCAACGAGCTCCACGAGGGTGGATGCAATGTTGTTGTCGGTACTCTCGACCAAGCCATCAACTGGGGACGCAGCAACTCTCTGTGGTCGCTCACCTTCGGTACCAGTTGCTGTGGTATTGAGTTCATGTCTGTGGGTTGTGCCCGCTACGACTTCTCTCGCTTCGGATTCGAGGTTACCCGTAACTCTCCACGCCAGGCCGACCTTATCATGGTTGCCGGAACAATCACCCACAAGATGGCTCCCGCCTTCAAGCGTCTCTACGACGAGATGGCCGAACCGAAGTATGTTGTAGCCGTAGGCGGATGCACCATCTCTGGCGGTCCGTTCAAGTCAAGTTACAATGTGGTAAAGGGTATCGAGGAGATTGTGCCCGTGGATGTATATATCCCCGGTTGTCCTCCCCGCCCCGAAGCTATCCTCTATGGTATGATGCAGCTTCAGCGCAAGGTGAAGATTGAGAAATTCTTTGGTGGCGCCAACCACAAGCAGAACGCCGAGGAGCGCCAGCTGGGACTCTCCAACGAGGCCATTGCCTCTGGATGGAAGAAGCCTGCCGTTGTAACCGATGTACCTGAAGACTTTGTGAAGAACATTAAAAAAGAACAGGAGGAAGGCAAATGAAACTCGAAAATTTAGTATTTGACTTTGACAAGTTTGCCTCCGAAATGGCAAACCTCAAGGAGAAGAAGCATTTCGACTATCTCGTCACCATCGTCGGAGAGGACTTCGGCGGCGAGGAGGGACTGGGATGTATCTATATCCTTGAAAACACCGACACCCACGAGCGCACAAGCGTTAAGATGCTGGCAAAGCAGGTGGGCGAGGCCGACTTTGTCATCCCCACTGTATGTAAAATTTGGAAGGTGGCCGACCTGCTCGAGCGCGAGGTGTTTGACTTCTATGGAATCAAGTTCCTGGGTCATCCCGACATGCGCCGTCTCTATCTGCGCAATGATTTCAAGGGTCATCCCTTCCGCAAGGACTGGCAGTTCGATGACTCTTACTCTCTCGAAGACGACGTCGAGCCTGATTACACCTTAATATATAATCTTAATGAGGATGGAAAACTTGTTTGCGAACAACGCAAACTCTTCACTGATGATGAATATGTTATAAATATCGGTCCTCAGCACCCCTCTACCCATGGTGTGCTCCGTCTGCAGACTGTTGTTGACGGCGAGACCGTAAAGCGCATCTATCCTCATCTTGGTTATATCCACCGCGGTATCGAGAAGATGTGCGAGGGCTACACCTATCCTCAGACTCTCGCCCTCACCGACCGTCTCAACTATCTCTCGGCAATGATGCATCGTCATGCCCTTGTGGGAGTCGTCGAGGAGGCTATGGGCGTTGAGCTCACCGACCGCATCAAGTATGTGCGCACTATCATGGACGAACTTCAGCGTCTCGATTCTCACTTGCTCTACTGCGGTTGCTGCGCTCAGGACCTCGGTGCCCTCACCGCATTCCTCTACTGCATGCGCGACCGTGAGCATGTGCTCAACGTGATGGAGGAGACCACTGGTGGACGACTCATTCAGAACTACTATAGAATAGGTGGTCTTCAGGCAGATATCGACCCTAACTTCATCCAAAACTGCAAGAAGCTGTGCAAGTATCTGCGACCGATGATCAAGGAGTATATGGATGTGTTCGGCGACAATGTCATCACCCACAACCGATTTGAGAAAGTCGGAGTGATGGGCCTCGACGACTGCATCAACTACGCCGTCACCGGTCCTGCCGGCCGTGCAGCTGGATGGCACAACGACACCCGCAAGCGTCACCCCTATGATATGTATAATAAGGTGGAGTGGCAGGAAATCACCATGACGGGTTGCGACTCTATGGACCGCTATCTCATCCACATCAAGGAGATGTATCAGAGCCTCTACATCATCGAGCAGCTCATCGACAACATCCCCGAGGGCGACTTCTACGTAAAGCAGAAGCCCATTATCAAGGTGCCCGAGGGACAGTGGTACTTCTCTGTTGAGGGAGCCAGCGGCGAGTTTGGTGTATATATCGACTCCAAGGGCGACAAGAGTCCATGGCGTCTGAAGATGCGCCCTATGGGACTCAGTCTCACCGGTGCTCTCGACCCGATGCTTCGCGGACAGAAAATTGCCGACCTTGTCACCACTTGTGCGGCTGTTGACTTCGTAATTCCCGACATCGACAGATAACAACAATTTGATTTAATAAAGATAACTTATATGTTTGATTTTAGTATAGTTACAACATGGATTGACTGCCTCTTGCGCGATACTCTCGGGCTTGGTGATTTCTGGTCGATTCTTATCGAGTGCGTATTGGTAGGCGTGGGCATCCTCTTGGGATATGCCATGCTGGCCATCGTCTTGATATTCATGGAGCGAAAGGTGTGCGCCTACTTCCAGTGTCGTCTTGGCCCGATGCGTGTAGGTCCCTGGGGAGTGTTCCAGGTCTTTGCTGACGTGTTGAAGATGCTCATCAAGGAGATCTTCACCGTGGACAAGGCCGACAAGGTGCTCTATTTCCTTGCTCCTTTGTTTGTGATTGCAGCCTCTGTAGGCACATTCTCTTTCCTGCCTTGGAACAATGGTGCAGTGGTGCTCGACTTCAATGTAGGCATCTTCCTGCTCACCGCCGTTTCCAGTATCGGTGTGGTTGGCGTGTTCCTCGCCGGATGGGGCTCCAACAACAAGTATTCTGTAGTGTCGGCAATGCGTGGCGCCGTTCAGATGATCTCTTATGAGATGTCTCTCTGCCTCTGCCTTATCACTGCTGTCATCCTCACTGGCACCATGCAGATGTCGGGTATCGTGGAGGCACAGACCGGTCCGTGGAACTGGCTCATCTTCCGTGGTCATGTCCCCGCCATCATCGCCTTCCTCGTGTTCCTCGTTGCCGGTAATGCCGAGGCCAACCGTGGTCCGTTCGACCTTGCCGAGGCTGAGAGCGAGCTTACTGCCGGTTATCACACCGAGTACAGCGGTATGGGATTCGGTTATTTCTACCTCGCCGAGTATCTCAACCTCTTCGTAATCTCTGGCATCGCCACAACAGTGTTCCTTGGCGGCTGGGCTCCTATTAATATAGGTGTAGAGGCATTCGACGCCGTGATGAAGCTCATCCCTGGCATCGTATGGTTCCTTGGCAAGACCTTCGCCATCGTATGGATTCTGATGTGGGTGCGCTGGACATTCCCCCGTCTGCGTATCGACCAGATCTTGAAATTGGAGTGGAAATATCTCTTGCCCCTGTGTCTCATCAACCTCATCCTCATGACTGTGGTTGTGGCATTCGGATGGCACTTCTGATGAAAAATTAAAAAATTAAAGTATTAAAGAATTAAAGTTTTTATGAGCAATACATCATATTTCGGAAGCATTGCTGCCGGCTTGAAGACACTCGCCACTGGAATGAAAGTGACGTGGAAGGAGTACTTCACCCCGAAATCGACAGAGCAATATCCCGAAAACAGAAAAACCACACTGCACGTGGCTGAGCGCCACCGCGGACGCCTGGTTATGCTCCGCGACGAGAACGGTGCCGTCAAGTGTACGGCATGTACTCTGTGCGAGAAGACTTGCCCCAACGGCTCCATCAAGATCAAGACCGAGATGGTGACTACCGAGGACGGCAAGAAGAAACGCCGCCTGGTTGACTACCAGTACGACCTTGGCGACTGCATGTTCTGCCAGTTGTGCGTCAATGCGTGCAACTTTGGCGCTATTGAGTTTACAAATGATTTCGAGAACGCCACATTCAGCCGCGAGGCTCTTGCCCTCCATCTCGACAAGGAGAACTACGAGAGTTCGCTGCCTAATATCCTCAACGGAGGCGCCCCCCTCGAAATCGGTAAGTTTAACACCAAAACAAAGTAGGAGCAAGTAAAGATATGGCAAATATTGTTATGTTCGGCATCCTTGCCGTTGTCATCCTCGGTTCGGCACTTGTCTGCGTTACAACCACCCGAATCATGAGAGCAGCCACATTCCTGCTGTTCGTACTCTTTGGAGTGGCAGGACTTTATTTCCTGCTCGACTACACCTATCTTGGCGCAGCACAGATCAGCGTATATGCCGGTGGTATATCGATGATTTATATCTTCGCCATCCAACTCGTGAGCAAGCGCACCCTTCAGGGCCTCACCGAGCGCATCAAGTATAAGCGCTTCGTGACGGGCGGTCTCCTTTCCCTCGTGGGACTGGTCACTGTTGTCGCCGTATTCCTTAAGAACCACTTCCTGCAGACATGGTCGGCAGCTGATGATGTCGAGGTGCCCATGAGCACTATCGGCGAGGCACTCCTCGGCTCTGAGAAGTATCAGTATGTACTTCCCTTCGAGTTTATCTCGGTGTTCCTCCTGGCATGCATCATCGGTGGTATTGTTGTAGCACGTAAAGAAGAGGAGAAGAAATGATTATGATACCAGTAGATTGTTATTTCGTGCTTAGCGCACTGTTGTTCTTCATCGGCGTGTTCGGCTTCATCACCCGCCGCAACCTTATCGCCATGCTCATCTCGGTGGAGTTGATACTTAATGCTGTCGATCTTAATTTCGCTGCATTCAACCGTCTTCTCTTCCCCGGTCAGCTTGAGGGTATGTTCATGAGCCTCTTCTCCATTGGAGTGAGCGCTGCCGAAAGTGCCGTTGCGATTGCGATTATCATCAATGTTTACCGTCGCTTCAACAGCGACCAGGTGAACAGTATTGAAAACCTTAAATATTAAGCGATTGGTATATGGATTATAGTTTTGTTTATCTCATACTCCTTCTGCCCCTGTTCTCATTCGTTATTCTGGGTCTTGCGGGCATGAAGATGTCGCACAAGGTGGCTGGTCTGATCGGCACAACGTCGCTCGCCCTCGTCACTGTGCTTTCGTATGTCACGGCATTCAGCTATTTCTTTGCTGACCGCTGCGCCGACGGTGCCTACCCCACCATCGTGCCTTTCAACTTCACATGGTTGCCACTTGGTCAGCTTCACTTCGACCTTGGCTTCATGATCGACCCGATTTCGGCGATGATGCTTGTCGTCATCTCCACAGTCAGTCTGATGGTGCACATCTATAGCTTCGGATATATGCACGGCGAACACGGATTCCAGCGCTACTATGCCTTCCTGTCGCTGTTCACCATGTCTATGCTTGGCCTTGTTGTTGCCACCAACATCTTCCAGATGTATCTGTTCTGGGAGCTTGTGGGTGTCAGCTCCTACCTGCTCATCGGATTCTACTATCCTCTCAAACCGGCCATTGCCGCTTCGAAGAAGGCGTTCATCGTGACTCGTTTCGCCGACCTCTTCTTCCTCATCGGTATTCTTATCTTCGGATATTACACTCAGTCGTTCTCGTTCTCATTTGTCGAGAACCTGCAGATGGCAGAGGGATGCACACCGTTCCTCCCTGTTGACACTGCAAAGGCTGTTGCCGCAGGCGGTTTCATCCTGCCCACAGCTCTCGTACTGATGTTCATCGGAGGTGCCGGTAAGTCGGCCATGTTCCCCTTGCACATCTGGTTGCCCGATGCCATGGAAGGTCCTACCCCCGTCAGTGCTCTCATCCACGCCGCCACGATGGTTGTAGCCGGTGTGTTCCAGATAGCCCGTCTCTTCCCCTTGTGGATTGAGTATGCTCCTGGTCAGATGAGTATTGTTGTATGGGTGGGAGTGTTCACCGCTTTCTATGCCGCTGCCGTGGCTTGCGCCCAGAGCGACATCAAGCGTGTTCTCGCCTTCTCCACCATCTCTCAGATTGCGTTTATGATGGTAGCCCTCGGCGTATGTATGCCGGGTCATCATGAGGTGATCGACGCCCATGGTTCACTCGGATACATGGCATCAATGTTCCACCTCTTCACCCACGCCATGTTCAAGGCTTGCTTGTTCCTCGGTGCAGGATGTATCATCCACGCCGTCCACAGCAACGAGATGTCGGCAATGGGTGGTCTGCGCAAGTATATGCCCGTCACCCACATCACCTTCCTCATCTCTTGTCTTGCCATCGCCGGTATTCCGTTCTTGTCTGGTTTCAGTTCCAAGGACGAGATTATCACCGCATGCTTTGCTTATAGTCCGCTGGTAGGATGGATTATGACAGGTGTTGCCGCCATGACAGCATTCTATATGTTCCGTCTTTACTACGGCATCTTCTGGGGCACAGAGAACAAGGAGCTCCATGCTCATCACACTCCTCATGAGGCACCTCTCACGATGACCATACCTCTCATCGTATTGTGCATCATCACCGTGGGTGTTGGTGTCTATACCACCATCGCCGGTTTTGCAGGTCTTGGCGGCAGCTTCGGTAGCTTCGTCACAGCCAACGGTCAGGATTACACTATCCACTTCGACCTCCAGGTGGCTGCCACATCTACCATTATCGCCATCCTCAGCATCTGCCTCGCCACATATATATATAAAGGTGAGCAGCAGCCTATCGCCGACCGTCTCTACCGCACATTCCCCAAGCTCCATCGTGCAGCCTACAAGCGCTTCTACATGGACGAGGTTTATCAGTATGTCACCCACAGGATTATCTTCCGCTGTGTGTCAACACCTATTGCCTGGTTCGACCGCCACGTCATCGACGGCACGTTCGACTTCCTTGCATGGGGTGCCAACGAGGCAGGCGAGACTATCCGCCCGTGGCAGAGCGGCGATGTGCGTCAGTATGCCGTATGGTTCCTCACCGGTGCCATTGCTCTCACGCTCATCCTCTTGGCAATATAATCGGAAACTCATACACTAATAAAAGTAAAGAATAGAAATGAGTATATTAACATTATTCGTAGTAATACCTGTACTGATGCTCCTGGGCTTGTGGCTCTCGCGCAATCTCAATCAGGTTCGTGGAGTGATGGTGGTAGGATCCTCTTGCCTTCTCGCCCTCTCCATCTGGCTTACGTTAGCCTTCATCCAGGCACGTCAGGCGGGCGACACATCCGAGATGCTGTTCACCTACAGCACTCCTTGGTTCCGCCCTCTCAACATAGCCTACTCGGTGGGTGTTGACGGTATATCGGTTGTAATGCTCCTGCTTTCTGCCGTAATCGTCTTCACCGGTACATTTGCCTCTTGGCAGCTCAAGCCCCTCACCAAGGAGTACTTCCTTTGGTTTACGCTTCTGTCAACCGGTGTGTTCGGATTCTTCATCTGCACCGACCTCTTCACTATGTTCATGTTCTATGAGGTTGCTCTTATCCCGATGTATCTTCTCATCGGTGTATGGGGCAGCGGCAACAAGGAATATGCAGCCATGAAGCTCACCCTGATGCTTATGGGTGGTTCGGCACTTCTCATCATCGGCATCCTCGGCATCTACTTCTTCAGCGGTGCCACCACAATGAATGTCAACGAGATTGCCGCCATGCACAACATCGCTCCCGAGGTTCAGAAGGTGTTCTTCCCCTTCATCTTCATCGGTTTCGGTGTTCTTGGTGCAATGTTCCCCTTCCACACATGGTCACCCGATGGTCATGCCTCTGCGCCCACTGCCGTGTCAATGCTTCACGCCGGTGTGCTCATGAAGCTCGGAGGCTATGGCTGCTTCCGCGTGGCTATGTATCTGTTGCCCGATGCCGCCAATGAGTTGGCATGGATATTCCTTATCCTCACCACTATCTCGGTGGTTTATGGAGCTCTCTCAGCTTGCGTTCAGACCGACCTCAAGTACATCAATGCCTATTCGTCGGTGTCACACTGTGGACTAGTGCTCTTCGCCCTGTTGATGATGACCCGCACATCTTGCACAGGTGCCATCCTTCAGATGCTCTCTCACGGACTTATGACTGCGCTCTTCTTCGCCCTTATCGGTATGATCTATGGTCGCACCCACACCCGTGACGTGCGCCGCCTGGGTGGTCTGATGAAGATTATGCCTTTCCTCGCCGTAGGATATGTCATTGCCGGTCTTGCCAACCTCGGTCTTCCGGGATTCTCAGGCTTCGTGGCAGAGATGACCATCTTCGTGGGTTCATTCGAGAATGCCGGCACATTCCACAGTGCCTGCACCATCATCGCCTGTATGTCGATTGTAGTGACCGCAGTTTATATCCTGCGCGTTGTGGGTAAGATTCTCTACGGAGAGGTTGCCGACAAGCACTACCTCGAGCTCACCGATGCCACATGGGACGAGCGCTTTGCCGTATGCTGCCTCATTGCATGTGTAGCCGGTCTTGGTTTGGCTCCTATGTGGGCAAGCAACGTCATTGGCGATGCCGTCAACCCGATTATCAACGTATTAAGTCAAAACATATAATCAGTAGGAAACAATGGATTACAGTCAGTTTTTCAACATGATACCCGAGGCTACCCTAATGTTAGCCCTCGTGATAGTCTTTCTCGCCGACCTTATCTTCAAGGGCGAAAGAAAGCATTGCTACACCAGCCTGCTGATGTATATCGCACTGCTCGCCCAGACGGTAGTATGCTTCACTGCATCTCCCGCCGAGGCATTCAGCGGTCTCTATGAGGCTTCCGCCGCATGCAACGCTATGAAGGGCATTCTCACAGCCGGAACGTTCATCGTTGTCGTGATGGCACAGTCATGGCTTGTTCAGGATGAGGTTAAGCGCGTGAGCGGTGAGTTCTACACCCTCACCCTCTCTACCCTCCTCGGTATGTATATGATGATGTCTTCGGGCAACTTCCTGATGTTCTTCCTCGGTCTTGAGATGGCATCAGTGCCCATGGCATGTATGGTAGCCCTCAACAAGTATCGCAACGAGTCGGCCGAGGGTGCTGCCAAGTTCATCCTCACCGCCACATTCTCAAGCGGTGTGATGCTCTATGGCATCTCGTTCCTCTATGCCGCCACAGGCACACTGTATTTCGACGACGTGATGAGCAATCTCACTGCCACTCCGCTTGTCATCATGGGCCTTGTGTTCTTCTTCAGCGGACTTGGTTTCAAGATTTCTCTCGTGCCCTTCCACTTCTGGACAGCCGACACCTATCAGGGCGCTCCCACAGCCGTCACCGGTTATCTGAGCGTTATCTCCAAGGGTGCCGCCACCTTCACTCTGATGGCTATCCTCATGAAGGTGTTCTCGCCCGTTGTGGAGTATTACGAGTATCTGCTCTACATCGTCATCGTGCTCACCATCACCATCGGTAACCTCTTCGCCATCCGTCAGAACGAGCTCAAGCGCTTCATGGCGTTCAGCTCTATCTCACAGGCCGGTTACATCATGCTCGCCGCCATTGGCAGCAGTGCGATGGGTGTCACATCATTGATGTACTATGTATTGGTGTATATCGTTGCCAACATGTCGGTGTTCACAGTCATCAACGTTGTTGAGACCCGTGGTGCCGGCACCACCAAGATGAGCTGCTACAACGGTCTCTACCAGACCAACCCCAAGTTGGCTTTCCTCATGACATTGGCATTGTTCTCATTGGCAGGTATTCCGCCGTTTGCCGGAATGTTCTCCAAGTTCTTTGTCTTCATGGCAGCCGCCCAGCAGGGTTCGTTCCTGGCATATCTCGTAGTGTTCATTGCCTTGGTCAACACTGTAGTGAGTCTCTACTACTACCTGCTTATTGTCAAGGCGATGTACATCATCCCGACCGAGTCACCTCTGCCCACGTTCAAGAGCGACTTCAACACCAAGTTGGCGCTTGCTCTCTGCACAGTAGGCATCGTGCTCTTCGGTGTTTGCAGTTGTATCTACGATTGGCTCACGTCAGTCGCCATCTGCTAAAAGAAAATTAAGTAGATGATATAATATAAAACCACGGAACTGATTATTCGGTTCCGTGGTTTTTGTATTCCCAATCCTATGATTATAAAAAAACGTTAAACATTAGCCTATTCTAACAAATAAACTCGAAAATCCTTTTGCATTTCAGATATTTTTTGTAATTTTGGGGCGAAATTAAGTGAATATAGCTAAAATCCGAAATATCTATCTAATAAAAACATAATAATTAATTTAAATAATAAATGTATGAAAAAGATTTTTAGTATTTTTCTCTTTGCCGTATGTGCAATGAGTTCAGTATCTGTGAATGCACAGGAAGAACAGGCTACAGGAAAGCCTAATGTGTTTATCGATTACTTCTATCGCCCGTCAAACATCAAGGCTGCTTGGGCAGACAATCTGCGTAGTTGTGTAATCGAGGGTATTAACGCAACCGCACGTGTTGAACTGATTGACGCATCGACAAAGGAAACTCTGAGATTGGAGGAAGAGCGTCGCAACAGTGAGAATGTAGTGAGTGGAGGCGACCTTGAGCGCCTGAAGGTGATGACCACAGAGGGAGCCAACTTCCTTATTACTGGTACAGTCACCTCCATTGCCACCGAAAAGAAAAAGCTCGATGACGGCACTCCCTATTATTCGGCTACATGCGCCTACACCCTGAAGGTCATCAACCCGTCGAATGGCAAGCTGGTTTCTACCAAGAACTTCAAGCATGGCGACGGTATCCTTAACTCTGTTACAGGCGACACCGAGGACGAGGCTGTTTCCAAGGTGTGCCGCCAGGCTGTCAAGACAATGCGCGAACTCGTAGAATCCGCATTCCGAATCGAGGGATTTGTACTCGAAATCAGTGAGAGCAAGAAGGACGAGGCCAAGGAACTCTACATCAGCATTGGTTCTGACAATGGTGTTGGTCCTGATGCCTATTTCGATGCATGCATTGAGCGCGAGATTGCCGGTCGCAAATCCAACAAGGTGATTGGTTTCCTCAAGGTGAAGAACGTTGAAGGCGGCGACCTCACACTCTGCGAGGTGAAGAAGGGCGGAAAGGAAATCAAGCAGGCTATCGACGGCGGCCAGAAGGTTATCGTCAAGAGCAAGGCTAAGAGCGCTGGTATATTGAGCAAAATCTAATTACCAAGAGTTTTAATTTAAATAAGTAATATATGATTAGAAGATACATATTACTTACATTATTCATGGTTCTGTGCTCCGGTCTCCGGGCACAGAACTTTTCAACTAATGTAACGTTGATAGAAGAGAGCGGAAACACCGCCACCTTCGAGGCCATAGCAATTGGCATGAAGAAAAAGGAAGCTGCCGAGCTTGCAGCCAAGTCGGCGTTCAACACCTTGTTCCATACAGGTGTCGAGGGACTCAAGAACGGAGTGCCTATGATTATGCAGGAGAGAAAGGACTACGACTACCGTTTCTTCAACGAGTCAAGATACCTGAACTATCTTTCGGGAGAAATCCTCACCGTTGACGACTCGAAGATTGGTGGCAGATACCAGGTGAAGGTGAGAGTGACAATACAGCTCAAGTCACTGCTTGCCGACCTTGAGCGCAACCATTTGGCAATTAATCCCGGATGGAGCGACGCCAAGGCAGTCAATGCCACCGCCGCACTCAATCCCACTATCGTGGTGGTGCCATACGTGAGAAGCGAGTCGGCCGACTTCAATGCCATGCGCAATGAGATCAATGCCCGTCCGTCGTTGAAGAATGTCATCGACAAACTCTCTGGAATGTTTGTAAAGCACGGATATAAGACACGCGATTTCATCACCCAGCTCCAGAACT
>OBLI01001559.1_pt1 | contig 21890 bp, 17 predicted proteins | sample 1519701 | NCBI WGS metagenome assembly OBLI01 (sample SAMEA3663005, study PRJEB22513) | pig gut metagenome | biome: pig gut; feature: pig-associated habitat; material: faeces | place: France | collected 2012
GAGAACATGATGATCATGACGTGGAGCGAAAGCAGAGGAGAATGCAGAACCGGCAGGAGAATCCAAACAGTATCTCTATCGCGGATTCATGAAGTTCTTCTATGTCAGGGAACCTGTAATCGCCCCGGAAAATAGCGAGGCATCAGATTAAAACCCCCTTCACCAAGACAGAATACGCATAGCGGCCACCCCACAAGGTGACCGCTCTTGCTATCTTCAGAAGAAAATGTTAGGGAATTTTGCCAAATGGGAATATATCGGTGTATAGCCCTACATCTCGGATGTGGGCAAAATCTGAATGCCAAGGCATGCTTCAATCTTTGACATGGTCTCAAGGGAGAGGTTCTCCTGCCCCTTTAGGACTTTGGAAACATACTGTTGGCTGCAACCCATCAACTCCGAGAGTTGCTTCTGTGACATATTCATTTCTTCCATTTTGTCCAGCATCATCATAGCGATGCGCTGAGAGTAGCGGAGCCAAGATCTATTCTTCATTCTCCACTCTGCATTCTCGCGCCACCTTGATGGCGTTGCGGATTGGTGTTCTCTCAGTCTTGAGATTGTTGCTGATGGAGCTTCATCAAAGGTCATACTCGAAGTTTGTTTTTGCAATTGTAATGAATAATTTTTAATCATACAACCTGTGGGTTGATATTATACCCATTTAACATTTAATATCAGGACGGAATAAGATACAGAAATTGCTCAAACTTACTTAAAGTAACACTTTACATAAAGATTTACATATTGTTATCATACAACATATTAAAATAATTTGTATATTTGTAAAGCAATAGTTTTGAAGACAATAGCAAACCTTACCTTAACCTAAACTTTGACTACTATGAAGTACATTCCTTCAATCGCCTTCGAGGAGATGTCAGGCTCCGCAAAAGGTGTGACCGCAGCCAAGACTCGCGGTCGCAAGTACATCCGCAACCGTGGATACGGCGGTTCCACCAGAACCGAGTTCCAGGCTTCCGTAAAGAGCGTGTTCAAGCAGCTCTCTCAGTCTTGGAAAGCACTTACCAACGCCCAGATCCTTGCCTGGAACAAGCTCGCTCAGTCTCAGGCCGGCCGCAGTGTCCTGGGTACCAGTTCAAAAATCTCCGGTGCCAACCTCTACATGAGGCTCAACTACTGGATCGTCTTCTGCGGCGGGGACGCTCTCGCAAACCCTCCTGAGCTCGTAGGAGTCGAGGCTCCTGGCGAGGCTGTCATCTCCCTCACCACCGAGAAGTTCACCTTCGAACTCGAGCAGGTCCCCGCAGCTGCCGCAGACCTCCGTCTGGTCGTATGCGCATCAGCTCCTCAGGGCAACGGTATCACCCGCGCCTACAGCAAGGCCGCAGTAATCGGAGGACCTTTCGCTGTCGAAGCAGCAGAGATTGACATCAAAGTTGCTTACGAGACCAAGAACGGCGCTCCTACCGCCTTGCCAGGATTGTGCTTGACAGAGGACTTGACTTTGACCAGATGATACTGTACCCAAACTTCATCCACCTCAGCTACACCGATTGGGTCTCCGGCTATCGGCCCCAGCTCGACAGCATTCAGATATATCAGACAACGGAATACATCACCAAAGAGATCAAGACGGTCACCAAGCCCAAGCGCTGGGGATTAGGACTTCAGGCAGGGTATGGAGTCTCGCTGCACAACAGTCAGGTCTTCCCGGCCCCGTATATTGGTGTGGGACTCTCCTACTCCATCATCAATTGGTAGTTTTCTTCACTTGCCAAACATACCAGGAGTTTTCCCGGATTTACCTACAAGCAGGAAGCAAGAAGTACAATCGACGGGAACTCTTCACGAGATATTTTGTATCCCCTAAAATTAGGGGGACAAACGGGGGACAAAGATGAAATGTTATTTTCGCAAATATACTGATATATAAATAGTTATCTATTTCTTCTAATTTCTGTATCGGAAAATAAGTAATCAGGTACCCATCTCACGCGACTCCCCTGAGGTATGCCGCCTTATCGTGAGGAAGGCCGCAATCGACCGAGGTCAATGCCAATGCGCTTCTGACAATGCTGATAATATCTGAAAAAAGACACAGGGTGAGACCGGAAAAAATATTAACTTCGCAATATCTACTATTAATTCAGACTCTATGAAAAATAAAATAGCCGTTGCCATCATAATAATAACGACCCTTATACCAACTGTTGAGACATGTCTTGCCAAACAGTTGCCTTTCAGCAAACCGGTAGATTTCATATCGAGCAAGACCTATGGCGGAAACAAGAAAGTCTGGGACGTGGAGTTCGACGATGAAGGAAGACTGTTCGTGGCCGCAAGTGAAAAATTGTGTATCTGGGACGGGATGGACTGGACCAGCATTGACTTCGGCAAATGCTTGAGAGATCTATATTTCGACAAAGAGACCAGACGGCTGTATGCCTCTGGTGACAACATCTTCGGCTATTGGTACACAGATGATTACGGACAATCGCAGTTTGTCCAGCTGTACAGCAACCTTGACAACAGAAATTATCTGAACTTCTGGAGAATTGTCCCGGTCAATGATATACTTTATGTGCAGACGCATAACGACCTTTACGCATACAATCTGAAAGAAAACAGGCTGGAGGGAATAATCGATTCCGGAATCATCGGCTACATATTTCCGGGCGACAATAATATTTTCGCACAAATAGACGGAGCCCTGTATTCTTTCATTGACAAAACCAAGACTCCTACTGGCATTGTGGACAAGGACAGGATTGTCGAGGTCAGGCGGGACGGCCAGGACATCATCTATGTAACAGAGTACGGAGGAGTGAAAAGATATCATGACGGACAAGTGGCAGAAGAATTTCCGGGCCTGAACAAAGTCATCGGACCTCAACGTATTTTCTCTGCAAAAATAAGGACTGACAAGAGTTATCTGCTTGGTACCGTAATGGACGGATTGTATATAGCAAGTCCGACAGGTGAGATTTTGGAGCACTTCAACGAATCGAACGGCCTGGAATGCACCACTATTCTCTGCGTGGAGGAAAACCTCAACGGAGCCTGCTGGTTCGGACTGGATGAGGGTCTGGCCCACTTTAACCCCAATGGAGCAGAATCGGCATTCATTTCACAAGAACAAAACATCGGCGATGTGTATGATTACGCCCTATGGAACAATACGCTTTACCTCGGCACCAACAAGGGACTATACCGGATAGATGAAGACAAGAAAGCGCACCTTGTGACAGGAACAAGCGGAATTGCCTGGAACATAGTGAACTGCAAGGATTTTCTGGCCGTCGAAATCGACGAGAATCTATATGTGATATATCCTGACAATACCTACGACAATATCCTTTCAGGCATATGCCATCTCACAAAGTGGGCTTACAGCGACAATCTGGTCATGTGTTCCGATTCGAAAGGAATCATCCTGCTGGAGAAGAGAAACGGCAGACTTGAAATAAGAAACAGACTCGGGAACTGTGACGGATATTGCCAGGCACCTCTGAAGAACGACAACTTGGGAAACATATGGGTGGACGGGCTATTGGGCGGAGTGCAGAGATTGACTTTGGACAAAAGAAAGCAAAATGTCATAAAGGACAAGTTCTACCCGATAGGAGACAAGAGAAAAATTGTAAAATCGCACTACGTGGACAACCGTATAGTATTCTCCCAGGGAAAGGACTGCTATACATATAACATTGACGCTGACAGCATTACACTATCAAAGTACTATTCTGACATCAGCCATTGCTTCGAGACTGACATTTTCTCACTTGCGCAGAAAGACAATCTGTATTTCAATTATTGTGATAACAATGTCGGAATCGTTGAAAGACAAGGGGACACATTGAAACTTATCTCCGGGACATTCTCCAAGGCATACGATTTTTCTCAGAACTACAGTCATTTTTCAGAGCTCAATGACTCTCTCATGGCAATCGGATGCAACAATGGTCTGGCTCTTTTCAATGTCAATGTCCGCAGACACAACATGCCTGAGTTTTTCGGCATAAGGCAATGCAGCTATATGTTAGATGGGATGCTCAATTATGCAAAAACAGCTGACAATCAGAATATTATACTCCCATATAACTCACAGGAAATACGGCTTCTGCTGGCAGGGATGTCACATAAGAGGACTGTTTACTACTCCATTGACAACTCTCCGGAGACATTGATAAGAGATCATTCTTTTATCCAACTGCCGAATTTGTCCAAAGGCATCCATAAAATTTCATTTACGGACAACTCCGGTAATGTCCTGATGGCCACTGACATTGAAATACTCGGTCATTGGATGAACTCGTGGTGGTTCATTCTGGCGGTTCTTTCGGCTCTGGCAGGTTTGATTTATGTCATTGACAGAATCCTGAAGAGGAGATCTCTTGCGCTTGAAAAGAAGTATAAGGAGGAACAGGATGAATTCATGGAAAGGGAGCGAATCAAATATGAGAACGAGAAACTGACAATGGAGCTCCGCGAGAAAAACGCGAAACTTTCCGCAATGGCCATCAATGACACCACTATCAACAATATGCTCAAAGAAATAGAGCAGGCGATAAATGAGGCCATCGGCGATTCGTCTGAAATAAAGACATCGATGAAACCGGTCAAAAGGATCATTGACAGGCACTTCCGGGAAAACGGCTCATGGAAGGCATTCGAATTATATTTCAATGGGGTTTATGACGGATTCATCGACAGGCTGAAACAGAAATATCCCCACCTTACCCAGAACGATATAAAAATCTGTTCTTACATAAGGATGGGGATGTCTTCCAAAGAGATTGCGTCGCTGATGAATATTGAGGTAATCAGCGTACAATCAGCCAGATACAGACTCAGAAAAAATATGGGGCTCTCTCAGGAGGATTCGCTCTCCGATATCATTTCCAAAATCTGACGGGGACCGGGTTATTCATTCCAGAGATCCGGAACAAGTTCATGGCCTCTGGCATTTTTCGGTTGTCTGTCATACGGTCCGGATTCTCCGGAATGGACCTGGAACAAGTTGTGGGATGTTTCTGACACTGCATTGACCAAATCCCTATAAGGACGGTCAGTGACATCCACGAGTCCGCAGTTATAATTCTCGCCGTCGAAACGTCCGGTAATGTCTTGGTCACACCATTGGAAGTAACCTGTTCCGATGAAGTTCGGATGGGAATAGGCATTCTCCACATAATAGCGATATGCAACTCCCCTTTCGGCCTGAGAATCCACCTGCCAAAGCGACTGTGCCAGACCACGGTCGATAGTACCGAAATGGAACTCGCCCACAATCATCGGCAAATCAAGAATTTGCGCAGCCCTGTCGAGCATTGCCACATCTGGTTTCAACTGATAGCAATTGAAACTGAAGACGTCGAAATGACGCTTGCACACTTCCAGAAGGTCCTCTCCCAAAGTATCGGGGTCTCCGAATCTGATACCGAGATTCAGATGGTCAGGATCATATTTCTTCAATGCTTCAGAAACAGTCGAAAGGAATGTGTCGAAGGTTTCGAGGATGAAACGTCTCCTGTTCGGAACAGTATCCCCATTCTTGGCAAGATACGTTTCCAATGCCTTCTTTATCGGCCTTTCGGTTCCATTGAGAATCATCTGGCAGAGCCTGGTCTCATTATTTATCCATGAAGGTTCATTGCTCACAAAATAGCCTATCAGCCAAGGATTTCCCTTGAACTGAGCCACAAAGGATGATACGGATTCATCTATCACCTTCTTGTAGATAGGGTCATAGACATCGCACAGGCTCATCAGCTGGGCATCCATTCCGAGATCCCTCATCGGAACGATAAAGGCCATTTCATTTTTGTCGAAGACCCGCGGCTCAGACCAGTTGGCAATGGTATTAAGTCCCCACTTGCGCATTCTCTTGATGGTCAAATCGATGGCCGGAGACTCATAATCATTGCCGAAGCGACGGATCAGATTCCAGCGCCCGAAAGACGGACTCGGGCCATTGAACGCCAAACTGTCGGAAGGCAATTCCGAGTAGATTGCCCTGCGCTTTTCCAAGTCTCTTACATCTCCGCCATGACCGATGCCTACGCAATCGACACCTACTGAGAGGAACAGATATCCTTCCGGATCAATGAACCACCAGCGTCCGTCAATCTTTGCCACACGGAAGTAACCTGTTCCCTGGTCATATCTGGACCTCAGATAACCTCCGAACTTGGAATATCCGTATGACTCATAAGTGTCTATCGAGTCACTTTCCTCCGCCCACTCCTTTTTCAGTCCGTCCAGAGAACTGACCTTTTCAGGATAATCACATCTGATGGACTGGCCGAACTCATCGTATGCCGGAGTATCTTCAAGATACGCATCACCCGGGTCATCTATGGAAAGAGTAATATTTCTGATGGATATTTCAGGATTTCCTATAGGTTTTCTGATTCTGACTCCGACAGAATCCACACCCTTCATGGGGCCGCGTTTTCCGCCGAGATTTATCCAACCCATATAACGCGGCTTGTTGTTCGTCGCAGCCAGGTCAAATGCAGCATCAGGCAACTGGGTGAAGTATTTCATAGGTATGACAAGTCTGTTCCAGGCACCCGGGACATAGCTCATTATCCTAAGTTCATTGTATCCCCATTCGGTGGTAAAGCCCAGCTGGAATCTCTGTGCAGTAGTGGTCTTGTATTCCAACACCACGTAGTTATAACCGTCCCAGTCAGTCGGCAAGTCAGGATTGATGTCCTTAAGAGCTATCTTCTTTCCGGACATTTCCACATCGTCAGAGAAACGGATTGTGATTTCTCTTTTACCAGCACATCCTGCCAATAGAATTGACAGGATGCACAACACTACCAATTTATACTTCATTACTTAAGCATCATTGATTTTATATACTCCTCATTAGGGGTGCAGTTTTCAAACTTCACGTTTTCCACCAGCTCAAGCATCGCCTTGCGCATCTCTTCCTGATTCGGACGAGCCTCCCTGATTTTGCCGAAGTCGCTTCTGTCCCCCTCAGCGAAGGCAACGACCTTGTCCCAGTTTTCAGGTCTCGCAAAAGCATTGACACATTCATGAGTCAGTTTCTTGTATGGCCAGAAGGTGTAACCGATGTTATTCTCCTGCATGATACGGCTGTAAGATGTCTGCCATTCCCATGTATTGTGTCCGATCTCGCCCATGTACATAGGCAGATTCGTCTTGTTCCTGAAGTCAATGTAGTCTTGTATTCCCTCGACATTGGCCTCTCCTCCGTAACGGTGGCATGTAAACATTATCTTGTCATCGAACTGCCAGTCAGTCAGAGGTTTGAAGTTGGTATTCCACTGAGGGGCACCGATAAGCACAATGTGATTGTTGTCCACCTCCCTGATAGCCTTCGTCACCTTTATGTACAATGGCTGGAGACTGGCATTGAGGCTGTCAATATTTTCGAAATACGGAGCGATAGGCTCATTGCAGAGTTCGTATCCGAGAATGACAGGCTCATCTGCATAATGCTCTGCAATCCTCTTCCAGATGCTGATGAACATGTTCTGGCTTCTCTCCGATTCGAACAGCCAAGGATAGCCGTAACTGTCATCAATATTATCTCCGGTCTGTCCGCCAGGAGCATCGTGCATGTCAAGTATAAGGTACAATCCGGTTTCACGTGCCCATTCTACAGCAGCATCGATTCTTCTGAATCCTTCATCAGGGTCATTGAGTCCCATGAAGTCTTCATAGGTAAAGAGCCTGTAATTGAACGGAATACGAATTGTGTTGCAGCCTCTTTCCTTCAGAAAGCGGAAGTCTGCCAATGTTACATAATTGTCCTTGAATTTCTGCCACCATTCTGAGGTAAAATCAGGACCTACCATTTCGCAGAACATCTGGTTAATAAGTCGTCCGGAACTCGTACGCCCGAAATCAAACATATAACCCTCAGGGTTGAGCCAGTTGCCGAGGTTTGTACCCTTGATAAAAAGTTTATTGCCGTCAGGAGCTACCAGATCAGTTCCCTGGATGGTGACAAACTCTGTCTCAGCCTTGTTGCCTGCGCATCCTGTCAGAAGAAGAGCCGACAGGGCTGCCATAAACAAACCTTTCTTCATGATTATTTCAGATTAGGGTTCACCAATGTCTCTGTAGCAGGAATCGGGAAAGTATAGTCCTTGTCTCCTGCCGGATGAAGATTGCCCGGATCATAATTGTTGTCTTTCCCAGCGAAAACTTCATCTTCAAGTTCCAGGCGGAGGATATCATACCATCTCACATTCTCACCTGCGAATTCCCACTTGCGCTCATCCACAACTGCCTTGATGAAATCTTCTCTTGACAGCCCGGAATATGTGCTCAGACCGGCCCTCGTGCGGATCTTGTTGAGCCACTGATAAGCTTCATCGGTCACGGATCCTGATCTTGCAGCAGCTTCCGCATAGGTCAATGCTGTCTGTGAGAGACGGAGCAGATGTGCAGGTATCGAAGCAGAACAGCTCGAATAACCGTTCTGAGGCAACATCATAAGCTTCAGATATGAAGGATGCTGTTTTTCCCAAGTCTCCCAAGAACGTCCATCCGGTGTCTTGGTATAGAAAGTATAATCCTTTCTTACGCCCTCAGGGAAATCCTTGAAGAACTGAACTTCGGCGAACAGAATGTTCCATCCTCCGATCTCGCCAGGCTCTGACCACCAGCCGTAGAATACGCAGACGTCGGATACTGATGCAGGAATCACGAAGAGATCTTCCTTGGTAATGTTGTCACCCTTGTCAATGTTTCTGAACAGGTCTTTGAAATCATTTTCAAGTTCGAAATTTGCAGAGGCAGCACCGTCCAGAACAGACTTCGCCTCATCGGCTGCTTTTGCATAATATCCGTCCTTCTTGAGAGGCCAGCCTGCCTCAACCAGATAGACTTCAGCTCTCAAAGCCCTAGCCACCAATTTGTTAGGACGTCCAACCTCGCCATTGCGCCTTTCATTACCAAGGAGCTCTACCGCATTTTCAAGGTCTTTTTCTATTTGTTCGTAAACTTCAGCAGGGGAAGATGGGGCCATTGTCGCTTCTGCCACATTGTAGTTTGGAGAAAGCATCAGCGGCATGTCTCCCCAAAGCTGGCAGAGGATGAAATTGGCATAGGCACGAAGGAAATAAGCCTCACCTGCAATCACTTTGATTACATCCTGGCTGCCGGTGCAAGACTCGTAATTTGCAATGACCTTATTGGCATTGACAATGACCTTGAAAAGGCCATTCCAAGTGCTTCCGACGGAACCGTTTCCGTCAGTCACGCAGCAGCGGTCGATTTCAGTACCGGAGGCATCGGTGGTAGGCAGATACATGTCATCTGCACCGGCCGTAATCTGGTGGTAAGTTCCATTGCAAAGACCAGCAGCCCATGGTGTATTCAGTCCGCGATATGCACCTGTAAGTGCAGCCTCAAGGCCATTCTGAGTCTGAAGGTACGAATCGAATATTTTGCCTTTTGACTCCTCATTAAGGAAATCACCACAACTTGTTGTCAATGCGAGAGCGCATACGACAACCATTATATTAAATATCTTTTTCATGATTGATGTGTCGGATAATTAAAATTTGATATTCAGGCCAAGAGTGAATGAACGGGCATTAGGATATGATCCATAGTCAAGTCCCTGCATGATATCTGAAGTTCCGCCGCCGACGTTGGAAGCCTCTGGGTCAATGCCTTTGTACTTGGTGATTGTGAAGAGGTTGGTCGCGTTCAATGATACTGTGAAGTTTCCGAACTTCTTTACATTGAAGTTGTAAGCCAAACTGAGGTTCTTCAGTCTTACATAGCTGCCTTTCTCAAGCCAGAGACTTGATACAGGGTACCATTTGCTGGTCTCACTCCATGCAGGAAGGAATGCATCCTGGTTTTCAGGAGTCCATCTTTCCTTGATTTCGCTGAATCTCGCTCCGGTAACATCACGTGAAGCCATCATGTTGATGCAACGGTTGTAGTTCAGTTTGTCGTTTCCGAATGTGCCCTGCCAGAACATATTGACAGACAAATTCTTATAGCTGAAATTGGTATTCCATCCCATTGTGGTCTTAGGCATACCGTAACCGATTATCTTGTAGTCAGATGCGTCGATTACATGGTCTCCGTTCAGGTCCTCATAACGGGCATCACCCGGAACCATGCCGTACTTGGCAGCTTCTGAAGCCTCGCTCGACTTCCAAGGACCGAGATAATTCTATCCATAGATTGTTCCGAGAGGCTGTCCGACACGGTAGATGAAATCATACATACCGTCATTGATACCGGTAAGGTTGGATGCCACATATACCGTTTCCTGCTCTCCGAGGTCAAGCACTTTATTCTTAAGGAAGGATACATTGACAGTAGTTTCGAGAGAGAAATCCTTGTTCTCGATGATTCTTCCTGTGATTGAAAGGTCAACACCTGAGTTTCTGATGCTTCCGATATTTGAAACGACGCTTCCGCCACCCTGATAGTTAGGAACGGACTTGTTCAGAAGCAAATCTCGGGTTTCCTTTTTATAGTAGTCTGCTTCCAATGTCAATCTGTCGTCAAACAAACCGAATTCCAGACCGAAGTCAGCCTGAGATGTGGTCTCCCATTTGAGATCAGCATTGGCAGGATTTCCTGCAGACAATCCGCTGTTTGATGTACCCGGGACGAACGGATAGGTTACGTTGTCAAATGGGGATTTCGTCGCATAAGGTGAAATTGCCTGGCTACCGGAAAGACCCCAGCTGGCACGGAGCTTCAATTTGCTGACAACGTCAACATTCTCCATAAAGTGCTCTTTGCCAATGTTCCACGCGGCAGCAAATGCCGGGAAGGTAGAGAATCTGTTATCCTTCGTAAACTTGGATGAACCATCACGACGTACAGAGGCAGAGATGAGATATCTTCCGTCATATGAATAGTTTACACGTCCGATATATGAAAGGAGAGTCCACATTGAATAGTCACTTGACACCTTCTGGGTACTTGACTGGGAAAGGTTGTCATACTTCAAGTCCGGGAAGAGCAGGCCAAGTGCCTGGGAATTCTGGCTACTGAACTTGTAAGACTGGGTCTCCACAGCTGCAACTGCACTCAACTCATGCTTGTTGAAAGCTCTGTTATATGACAGCTGTGATGTCGTCTGAATGGTTTTTGCCTGTGAATTGAACACATTCGCACTAGGTGAACCTTTGGAAGCGATATTTCCTGACCAGTTCTTGTCTGTGGAAAGTACCATGTCCGTAGCTGCCTGGAAATCAGCGGTCAATCCAGGAATAATCTCATAATTCGCACCGCCGAGCATTGTCAGGAATGTCTTTTCTGAAATTGATTCCTGGTCATAGATAAGCGCAAGCGGATTGGACTTGAGGGAGCCGTTGGTATCATTCATTCTGAGAGTGACGCCGTCTGCTTCGTACGGACCGATTGCAGGGTTCCATGCAATAGCCTGATTGATGACGGTAGATGCACCGGAATAACCGCCGTTGTTCTTTCCTGTCGAACGGCTAGCATTGATATTGAAACGGACCTTGAACTTATCTGTAATGTTGGAATTGAGGTTTGCCCTTACATTGAAGCGCTCATAGCCTGATTCCTTCACAATACCCTGCTGATTCAGATAGTTTCCTGAAACACGGTACTGGGTATTGTCGTTTCCGCCGTCAATGCTGATCTGATGCTGATGTGAAACGGCTGTGCGGAGAACCGCTCCGAGATAGTCGTAGCCGCCGGTCTTCTCCAGTTCAGCAATCTGGGTCGGAGTAAATACTTCTCCCGTACCGAATGCCTTGTTGTGTTCGTTGTAAAGTGTCGCATATTCAGCGGCGCTCAACAAATCATAGTTCTTTATAATCTTGGATGCTGTGACACTACCGTCATAGGTGACATGTGTCTTGCCCTGCTTATCACCGCTCTTGGTAGTGATGAGGATAACGCCGTTGGCACCGCGTGAACCATAAATCGCAGTTGAAGATGCATCCTTGAGGACCTCCATCGACTTGATGTCATTAGGATTGATGGAATTGAAATCGGCACCGACGAATCCGTCAATGACAAAGAGAGGACTGTTGTCGCCGAGGACAGAGTTGGCGCCACGCACACGGATTCTTACGTCTCCGCCAGGAGCACCTACGGTATTGGATACCTGCACACCTGACGCACGGCCCTGCAGGGCCTGATCGACGCGTGTAACTTTCTGTGCTTTGAATGACTCGGAACTTACCTGAGAAAGAGCTCCTGTCAAAGTACTTTTCTTCGCAGTACCATAACCGATCATCACCACCTCGTCAAGCATGGTGGTATCATCGTTAAGCACGACATTGATAATAGACTGTTCGCCCACAACTACAGTCTTTGTCTCATATCCGAGACAAGTGAAGACAAGTTTTGCACCTGTATTTACAGAAATTTCATAGTTACCGGAAGCGTCAGTAACTACTCCCGACGTTGTCCCGTCCTCTACGACTCCTGCTCCGATGACAGGCAGTCCGGCATTGTCAGTCACCTGACCGGTGACCTTTACATTACTCTGCGCGCTGGCGTAGGTAAAAAAGCCTGAACAAACAATAAAAGTGAATGAAAACACAAGTGCGACTAAACGCATTGCAAGAAACCTTTTCATTGCATCATTCGTTAAAGTGTTATTACTAAAAAAACATAAACAGAATGGTTGCTCCGAGAAGCAACAATCTCCGGCCCGTCGAAAAATACCATTACGATATCTTTCATCGAAACGGAGCAAAATTACATTACAAAGACATTTCCTCAAATTTCTCAGCCCATATTATGACAATGCAGGCCGAAAATATCCTGAAAAACACCTATGCAAAACGATAACTTCTATAAATATATTCCTCTGATTTACAGAATATTATGTAGCATTTCCACCTATGCATCGGGATTAAGTGGCAAGCGTCTCCGCGGTTCAGGGTTACGTGAGGCAGGTCGAATCTGCCATGTGACTTGTCATCCTTATATGTAGGTATTTTGGGGCCGTACAAGAAAAAAAAATTATATTTGTTGTTTGACTAGTTTATTTCGTACAGAGAATGAGATTTAGAAACAACCTTATTATCATGCTCGCCGCCATGATGCTGGTGCCTGTCACCAGCGCGGCAGCATCACCTGCATCCAAAGCCAAAAACAAGAAAAAGGCTAAGACTGAAGTAGTGGCACAGGAGAGCAAACCGGCTCCGAAGAAGAAAGTGTCCCCTTACGACAAGCTGATGAAAGACGTAAAAGTCTCAGCCAAAGGCGAAACCTTCAGCCTCTATCGCACCGCCAAAGACAAGATTTACATGGAATTGCCCAAAAAGTACATGGGCAGACGCATTATGGTCGGCGGCACCATCACAGCGGGGAGCAACCCGTCATTCATAAATGTGGGTTACAAATACAACAAACCGCAGTATTTCCAAATCGACCTCACTGACAGCCTCGTAGTTCTGAGCCTGCCGGGCACGAACGCCTCTACCTCAGACCCGCTGATGCAGGAAGCGCTCTCGCGCAGTTTCATGCCGAAAATCCTCCGCCGCATCGCCGTCGCCGCCCAGAGTAAAGACAGCTCCGCTGTAATCTTCGATGTCACGGGTATTGTCAATGCTGCCGCGCCGAAAGGAAAGGACTTCTCAGTAGCCAAGTCCGCCGAGGAGAAAACCACTTGGTTCGGAGAACTCAAGTCGTTCAAGGACAATGCTTCCGTAAAGGTTCATGCCAATGTCGATTTCACTAAGTCCATACTCGGTTTCAAGGGCAAGATCGGCTCAGGCTCCATGGAATACACGGTATCATTCCTGATGCTTCCGGAGAAACCCATGCCTGCAAGAATCCAGGACTTGAGAGTCGGAGTATTTCCTGTAGGCCCAAGCGAAGGCAGCATGAGATATGACCTCTCATCCGCAGAAGACGGCTACAAAGGTTATGTCTTGGCTTCCAGGTGGAGACTCGATCTGTCTGACACGACAGCATGGCTCGGAGGAAAAACAGTTACGGTAAAGAATCCTATTGTATGGTATGTGGACAACACCTTCCCGGAAAGCTGGAAAGAGCCTATCCGCAAAGGAGTTCTCGCATGGAACGCAGCATTCGAAGCCATTGGACTTAAGGACGTTATGCAAGTCAGGGATTTTCCTACAAAAGAAGAAGACCCGGAATTCGACCCGGACAACCTGCGTTATTCCTGCCTCCGCTATGTTCCTGATGCCACTATGAATGCAAGAGGTCCAAGCTGGACAGACCCTGTCACTGGAGAAATCCTCAACGCATCTGTACTTGTATATAACGATGTCATAAAACTCATAAACAATTGGCGTTTCGTACAGACTTCCCAGGTGGATGAAAGCGTAAGAGCAGTCAAGATGCCGCAGGAGATCATTGACGAATCCCTTGTTTATGTGATATCACACGAAATCGGGCACACATTGGGTCTGATGCACAACATGGGCGCATCTTCAGCCTACCCTACCGAATCTCTGAGAGACCCGGCATTCACAGCTGAATATGGCACTACCCCATCCATTATGGATTATGCCAGATATAACTATGTCGCACAGCCTTCTGACAAAGGCGTGAAACTCGTTCCGCCAAGCCTCGGCGTGTACGACAAATATGCCATCAAATGGCTCTATACTCCTGTTATCGGAGCCAAGGATATCTGGGACGAATACCGCAGAGCCGAGAAAATCTTGGACGAGAAAGCCGGCGATCCTATGTACCGATATGGTGCCCAGCAGATTCCAGGCTATCTTTCTTATGGAGTATATGACCCGAGTGCGCGTGCTGAAGACCTCGGAGACGACCCTATTAAATCGAGCGACTACGGCATCAGCAACCTTAAATACATTTTGCCGAAGATGAACGAGTGGGTAGGCGCGGAAGACATCGATTTTACTCACAGGAAAGAGCTTTATGACCAGATAGTTGCACAATATAACAGGTATATTGGACACGTTCTGTCTCAGGTCGGAGGCATCTATCTGAACTATGTAAAAGAAGGTTTCGACCAGAAGCCTGCAGTACCGGTATCTAAAGATGTACAGAAAGCGTCGCTCAAATGGGTAATCTCCCAGCTGAGAAATTCCGCATGGCTGAATGAGCCTTCGGTTACTTCCAACTTGCCGCTCGCTACTCCGCAGTCAAACAAAGTCTGCGCTGCCGTCGCCAAGACATTGGCCTCGACCATTCCTGAAAACGTAGTCAGGGCAGCGGCTGTGGCCGGAGCGAAGAATGTCTATACCATCAAGGATTACTACGACGACCTCTATCGTGAGCTTTTCGCATCGACTATTTCCGGAAGGAAGCTTACTCCTGAAGAGAAAACTCTTCAGCGTGAGATTCTTACCTACGATGCCAAGGAGGTGAGAAAAATGCTCACTAAAACTCTGACGGAAAACGGCATTGACACGGACAACTGGTGCGGATGGAATCCTGATGACCTCGGAGAGGGCAATAAACCTTATCAGGCTGCGGTCAGCATCGCGCCGATCGATGAGACCGGCAGTTATCGCGTGGCGTTCCTCAACAGGGTGAAAACCCTCGCGCAGTCCAAGAAAGCGTCTGCACCATCAGATGACAGGGCTCATTACGAATACCTGTATGCAAGATGCTGTGCGGCATTGAAAGACTTTTAGTAAACCATTGAACCATACCATGTTGCCCCTTCCAGACTATCCGAAAAGTCCTTGAAAGCAAGTTCTACCTACAGAAACGGCATGAGCCCTGTCTTCCGACAGAGCTCATGTTGTTTTTTTATTCAACGATGTAAAGTCACTCGCGGGAGAATCTTTTCCATGACTCCCGAAAATGCGAGAAGCGTGGCACAAAACGACAATAGGAATACTAATTTCTCAAGTTTCGCAAGTTGTTCCGTATTCTTACTGCGACATAAAGTTCGGCATGTCTCTCTTTAGGGATGCCCACCATTATTTCTCCATGGTAAGCAAAAATATAGAATCATACTCAGAAGTCGCACCTATGACAATCGCCTTTTTCATAACCATGTAATCTATACCATACAAAGTTAGCAAATCGAAATAAAAATCCCTATCTTAGCAAAATATAAAACCGCAACAGTATGACCAAAGTATATGTAATGGCGACATGCCCCGACTGCTTCCAAGTAAAGGAACAGCTTAAAAACAACCCTGAGTATCAGCTAATTGACATCGGTGAGCATGTCCTGAACCTAAAAGAATTCTTACGTCTTAGAGACTCGAATCCGGCTTTCGACAGCGTAAAGGCAAACGGCTCCGTCGGCATACCATGCTTCGTAACTGAGGACGGCACCATAAGCTTCAGCATGGATGACATAATCATTGACAAAACCCCTGAAGGTGCGTCCTGCAGTCTCGACGGAAAGGGGTGCTGAGCAACGGCTGGGGCTGAGGCGCGGACAGCGGGAAACGGGCACTAAAACCGGAAAGTAAGACCGCCGGCGAAGGAGAAGAACCACCTGACGGGCTGAGTGCTGCTGCTCAACATTCCGTTGACGGAATCTCCATTGGAATAATGACGTATATAATTATCAGTCAGGCAATAATGAAACGCAGGCATGAGCTTGATATCGAAGCGCCAGATACCGTAATTCAGACAAGCTCCGGCATCCACTGTCATCGAAAACTGATTGTTGCGCTCCGTCCAAGTCTTGTTCCAAATCTCTCCACCCTGCACGACAGTCGAGCCAGTAGACACTGAACTGTCATCACCTGAAATGTAACCGGGAGTAATACCGGCAGTAAACTCGATATTGCTGAACAGACTCGCCAAGAATGCGGTGAACATATCCATCGCAGACTCTCCTGTATCATAATCATTGTAAAGATCCCAAAAAACGGAATTCGCAGCACTGCTCAGCCCCGACTCCAGCCGCGCCCGACGACTCCTGGTCCCTGTCCGATAAGCAAATGCCAAAGGCACACCGAAGGCATTGTCCACCTCCGCCACGCTAGGCGTATATTGAAATCCCGCCCTGAAACCAAGACCGTTATAATAGAATTGACCATAAGTAAATCCCACCGTGGCATCAGCCTCAACTCCCTTATACATAGGGACATTGACCCCGACAGTAAAACCCGCATCGCGATTGAACGTTCTTGTCTGAGCGCTGGCCACGCCAGAAGTCAGACACGCCAGAAGACATGCCGCAACCAAATAACTTAATTTCATAGAATCCTGTTATTAGACATCCGCCCGCAAACCTCTGATTATTTTTGAATCGCCTGGGAGTTACTAATCTTCCTGACCTCGATTACGCAGTCGGCAGGGGCCTTAATATTTTCGTCTATCGTGACGGAGCCGATTTCGTCTGCTACAATGTGGCCTGACATCGGGTTTTTGATATTCGTTATCGCTCCACGGATATCTGCATTGACAGTAGAATACTCGAATGCGCGGTCGCAGTCCGGGCCGAAAGTGCAATTTTCGAGAACGAGGTCATGCGCGTAGCAGAGCGGCTGTTCGCCCGTGATGTGGCAGTTCACCAGGCGCAAGTGGCGGGAATGCCATCCGAGATATTCGCCATTTAGCTCTGAGTCATAGACAGTTACGTTCTCTACTTCCCAGAAAGCATCTTTCGTGGTAATCTTGGCGTTATGCAGTTCCACGTTCTTTACATATTGGAATACATATTTGCTTTCGCTTACCAGTCCGTCGATGCGGATGTTCTCGCTGAACATAAATGGATAAGTACCTCCGATTAATCGTAAATTCTTGGCATCTATGTATTTACATCTCCAGAACACCTCGTCGGCATCGTTCATTACTACGTTCTGGATATCGATGTCGCTCATTTCGCGGAACATCTTCGGAGCATCGATTGTGGTGTCGCTCATTTTGAGATGGTCGGAGTACCATAATGCAGAACGTCCGCCTACAGCGAAATAGCAGTTCTTTATAGTAAAGCCATGTACGTGCCAGAATGGGTAGTTGCCCTCGAATACGCAGTTTTCGGCTTCGATGTTGCTGCACTCTTTTATGGCGGATTCGCCTTCGCGGATAGTTACGTTCTCCAGTCGCAAATTATGTGATTCGAAAAGCGGGCGCTCGCCGCCGAATTCGGTATCTTTTATGAGTTTCATATGCTATATGTTTTTGGTGTTTCATCTGCAAAGATAATGCTCAAGATCCGAAATCATTTACCAAAAACGCGGATATAATTACCATATTTATCCCTCGAGCCCATCTTCGATGGCTTTTTTTATCATTGTCAATGCCTTTCCGTGTTTTGCCTGAAGGTCTGGAAAGTCTTTCCCGCGCGAGAAATTGTGCTGCTGGTGATTTCCATATAAAACTTGTCGAACAATTCCCTGAGCTTCCCGGTGTCATGAATCAGCTCCCGTAAGGCCGCGAGCTGCCTGGCATTGTCAGACTCCGGAATCCATAGTTTCAGATAGCCTCCTTCGGCATATTTTTCTTGGAGATGCTCCACAGTCCTGTTCCACATTTGTTCGCGGTCCATTTCCGGGTAGTGGGCGAATCCATATTGGACAGTCCTCTTGACTACAGTCTCCGGATTGATCTGTCTGTCTGATTCTGCGATTATTCTCCCGTAAATGCTGCGTGGAGGATTCTTGCCGGAAGCCCTGTGATCTTCGGCCGCCTGGGCAGCAAGCTCTATCTCCTCTGCAGAAAACCATTGACCTAAACGCTTATCCTCCCGAATCTTACGACCCGAAGCGAGGTGATGGAACTCGCGGCCTTCCGACAGTCCCAGGTCGTGGTACGCGGCGGCGAGGTAGAGGATTTCCGGCTTTACGGGATAGAACTTCGCAAGCTCCTGGCTCTTGGAAATCACGCTCCGGACGTGGTCCTCACGATGAGCGGCGTCGAACTCGGCATATTGCGGGATAATCTCTTTTTCGATGAATTCGTGGAAGTCCATAAATCGTCAGTTTGTTTTGTTAATCTTTCAAATATACGCATTCCTTTCGCAAAGTGGATGGTTTTTCTGACTTTCTAACTAAACATATATCAAATCTTTTCCGATACGAGGTCAACTTTTCGTTTAAGTACCGACTCGAGCAATATGGTTATTTCAGACAAAACAAATAACGAAGGATTAGTAACCTTAATCAATACATCGACATCACTATCAGCAGTTAATTCTCCCGTCCCATAGTCCGCAGCGCCGCGATCGAGAGTGGTAGGGCCAATGCGAATGAGATGATGTCTGAAATAGGTTGGGCCACCAACATTCCGTCCAGACCTGCCATGTATTCCAGGACATAAAGTATAGGAATAAAGAAAAGTCCCTGACGTGCCATTGCTACCATAACGGCAGGAATGACACGTCGGATATTCTGCAAGTACATGTTCGAAAGGACTATAAAACCGACCACTGGAAAAGCAGCGCATTGCCAACGCAGGGCCAATGAACCATAATGTATGACTTCGGCGTCGTCTGCGCGGAAAACAGACACGATTCCCGGGGCGAACAGTATTCCGAGAGCAGCGAACACGACACAGTACCCCGTCATGACAGCCGCGCTGAACCAGAATGCTTTACGCACTCGAATATAGTTTTTCGCCCCATAATTAAATCCGCAGACAGGCTGGAATCCCTGTCCAAAACCTATAAGTGCAGACGAGACGAAAATAATCACGCGGTTCACGATGGAAAATGCAGCAATCGCGGAATCTCCAAAATTACCGGCAAGCTGGTTCAGACATATTGCGGCGATGCATCCCAGTCCCTGACGAGCAAGAGAAGGCAAACCACCTGCCACAATTTCATTGAACTGAGCCCTGGTCGGTCTGAAATTCTTAAACCGAATTTTGATTCCTCCCCGCATTCCGGTCATACTCAGCATGATAAAGAAACTGACCGCCTGCGAAAGCGCGGTTGCGAGACCGGCTCCGGATACGCCCATGTTAAGCGTAAAAATGAAAATCGGATCGAGTACGACATTAAGGACAGCTCCTACAGATATGCCGATCATCGAAAGGAAAGCATTGCCCTGCAACCTCATCTGGTTATTCAGGACGAAAGTGCCGACGATAAACGGCGTCCCGAGAAGTATATACCGGAAGTATCCGACGGCCACCGGAACGATAGTCTCAGTCGCTCCCAAAAACCGCAGCAACGGACGTGTATAAATGAATCCTACGATAGCGAAAAGGCATCCTGTCACGATAGCCGTAAAGAATCCGCATGCGGCCATAGAGCCTGCCCCGGCCATGTTTCTGGAGCCCAATGCTCTGGAAATATAGTTGCCGGACCCGTGGCCAAAGAAGAAGGAAAACGCCTGAACCAGAGCCATATACGAAAACACGATTCCCAACGCCGCCGTGGATTGGGTATCGATATTTCCGACAAAATATGTATCTACGAGACTGTATATGCTGGTAATCAGCATACTGACGATGGACGGTACAGCGAACTCGGACACCAAATGCCCGACCGGTCTGGTCGTCATTTTTAAAAATTTTTCTTCTTCCTCGTTCTTCATTTTATTCTGTTTATACCAAGGACGCTTTATACCAATCGAAAAGTTTCTGAACTCCGTCCTCGATTTCGACCGTATGATGCCATCCGAGGGAATGGAGTTTGGTCACGTCAATGAGTTTTCGCGGGGTCCCGTCAGGCTTGGACGCGTCGAAAACTATCTCTCCACCGAAGCCGACAGCACGACGTACAAGTTCACTTAACTCACGGATTGTCAATTCTTTACCCGTACCGACATTGATATGACAATTTCTAATTTCGCCGAGAGCGGGAATCGCGCCTCCGCGGCCCTCGCTGTTGTTTCTGTCGACCGCCCCATCGGTACGCGCCCCATAAAAAACTGATGAGTATTTGTCAATGCCGATGATGTCGCTGAAGTTTACGTTCAGGAGTACATGGACGCTGGCATCTGCCATGTCTTCGCTCCAAAGAAACTCTCGAAGTGGCTTTCCGGTGCCCCAGAGAACTACTTTATTGTCATATATTCCGTAGAATTCGAGGGCTTTGAGAATACGTTCTTTAGGGCTGTTGCCATCGACATTGACCCCACCAATTATGGTGCGAAGCTTTTCGGGCGGGTTTATCGGGCGTTTGTTCATGTCGGTCGCGATGGCGCGCCAGTCTCCTTCGTGGATCAGTTTGGCCAGATATATTTTGCGCATCATGGCCGGCATGACGTGGCTGTTTTCGAGATGGAAGTTGTCGTTCGGGCCGTACAGGTTCGTCGGCATGACTGCGATATAGTTCGTACCGTATTGAAGGTTATAGCTTTCGCACATTTTCAGTCCTGCGATTTTGGCGATGGCGTATTCTTCGTTGGTGTATTCCAGAGGTGATGTGAGCAATGCGTCTTCTTTCATGGGTTGGGCCGCATTTTTCGGATAGATGCAGGTGGAGCCGAGGAAGAGGAGTTTTTTAACGCCGTGGCTGTATGCGTTGCTGATGACGTTGCATTGCATTTTCATGTTTTGCATGATGAAGTCGGCGCGGTACAGGGAGTTGGCCATGATTCCCCCGACGAAAGCGGCTGCAAGTACCACAGCATCAGGTCGTTCCTCATCGAAAAATTTCTGGACTGCATATTGGTCTGTGAGGTCGAGTTCTTGGTGTGTACGCCCCACGAGGTTTGTATAGCCCCGTTTTTCCAGGTTATGCCAAATGGCCGAGCCCACAAGTCCGAGATGGCCGGCGACGTATATTTTGCTGTTCTTGTCTAACATTGCCTTCAGATTTAAGTAATCCTAAAGTAATCATTTTTTTTCATGCTTACTAAAAACCAATATGTAAAGTTAACGTTTTTTTCGTTCTAAATTACTTTTCTCGTGAGTCGTCAAAATTTCCTCTTGGTATTTTTACCGCGCAAACATTTATCGCACAACGACAACAATGAATTGTCTTGTTAAAGAGTAGGCGATGAGTTTTATCGACGGCGCAACGGAGGTCCCGGCGGAGACCTTCGCTGGCGCTCATCCCTCCGGCTGGCGCCGGCTCCTCCCATTTACGAGGTCATGGGTGACCACGGGTCTCC